>Ga0302320_10002405_pt1 | contig 43934 bp, 29 predicted proteins | sample Bog_T0_3_FD_202130 | JGI IMG/M metagenome (GOLD analysis project Ga0302320, IMG submission 202130) | Peat permafrost microbial communities from Stordalen Mire near Abisko, Sweden - Bog_T0_3 | ecosystem: Environmental > Terrestrial > Soil > Wetlands > Peat | place: Sweden: Abisko, Stordalen Mire...
ACGAGCCCCACCATTTCTTCGACGTGTTTTTCTGGTGGGGCTCGCTGCGCTCGACCCACCCTACACTGCCGAGTGCCTCTACATCCCCATTCCGCCCATGCCTCCCATTCCACCCATGCCGCCTCCCATGCCTCCCATGCCTCCCATGCCGCCTCCCATGCCTCCCATCTCATCCATGCCGCCGCCACCGGGGCCACCCTTGGCCTCTTCTTCCTTGGGAACCTCGGTGATCAGGCAGGATGTGGTCAGCAGCAGCGAAGCTACGCTGGCGGCGTTCTGCAAGGCACTGCGGACGACCTTCGCGGGGTCGATGATCCCGGCCTCGATCATATCGCAATACACGTCGCGCTCGGCGTCGTACCCTTCGTTCTTGCTCTTCATTTGCCGCACGCGATTGACGACCACGGCGCCGTCCTGGCCGGCATTCTCGGCAATCGCCCGCAAAGGCGCGTCGAGAACCTTCTTGAGGATATCGGCGCCCAGTTTCTCGTCGCCGACGAGCTCCAGCTTGTCCAGCGCCTTCACCGACCGCAGCAGGGCCACGCCGCCGCCGGGGACGATCCCCTCTTCCAGAGCCGCCTTGGTCGCCTCCTTGGCGTCGTCCAGCAGCGACTTGCGCTCCTTCATTTCGGTCTCGGTCGCCGCGCCGACGTGGATCTGGGCCACACCGCCGACGAGCTTCGCCAACCGCTCTTGGAGCTTTTCGCGGTCGTAGTCGCTATCGGTGTTTTCGATCTCGCGGCGGATCTGGTCGGCCCGGCCGTCGATAGCCGCCTTGCCGCCGGCGCCGCCCACGATCGTCGTGTTGTCGGCATCCACCGTCACCCGCTTGGCGGTGCCAAGGTCGGAGAGCTTGACCGCGTCGAGCGCGACGCCCAAGTCCTTGAACAAGGCGGTGCCGCCGGTCAGCGTGGCGATGTCGCCCAGGATGGCCTTACGGCGATCGCCGTAGCCGGGGGCCTTCACCGCACATACGCTGAGGATGCCGCGGAGCTTGTTGACCACCAGCGTGGCCAGAGCTTCGCCCTCGATGTCCTCGGCGATGATCAACAGCGGGCGGTTGGCCTTGCTCACGGCTTCCAGCAATGGCACGAGGCTCTTGACGCTGGTGATCTTTTCCTCGTGGATCAGAATCAGCGGCTTCTCCATCTCGACCGATTGCTCGTCCTGGTTGGTGACGAAGTGCGGCGAGAGGAAACCGCGGTCGAACTGCATGCCCTCGACCACGTCGACATAGGTTTCCGACTGTTTACCTTCTTCGACCGTAATCACGCCATTCTTGCCGACCTTGACGAAGGCGTCGGCCAGCACGCTGCCGATCGACGGATCGTTGTTGCCGGCGATGGTGGCAATCTGGCTGATCTCTTTCTTGTTCTTCTCGTCGACCGGGGAAGCCATTTTGCGGATTGCCTCGACCACGGCGTCGGTCGCCTTGTGCACACCCCGCGACAAGGCCATGGGGTCGGCACCGGCGGCCACCATGCGGAGCCCTTCGCGATAGATGGCTTCGGCCAGCACGGTGGCCGTAGTGGTGCCGTCGCCGGCGATCTCATTGGTCTTGGTGGCCGCTTCCTTGACAAGTTGGGCCCCCAGGTTTTCGTATGGGTCATCCAACTGGATTTCCTCGGCCACGGTCACGCCGTCCTTGGTCACCTTGGGAGCGCCCCAGCCCTTATCGAGGACCGCGTTTCGCCCACGCGGGCCAAGGGTGCAAATGACCGCCCGGGCCAACTTGCTCACCCCGATGGCCAGCGGTTGTCGAGCTTCGTCATCAAAGACCATCTGTTTTGCCACAGCGGATTCCTCCTGTTGCTCTCGAGAACGTCGGTAAGGAGCGAAGGCCGTTACGGCAGCCCTCGGAGAATATTTTGGTTTAAGGCCGATCACCGGCAATGCCGCGACCATCTTTGGCAGCCGAGGCCAATTGGGACGCCCTTAGTTGCAAGGCGCGTGCCAAGGGGGAGGCGGCAGTCGTAAGCCGTGTTACAACAGATGGTTGCGACGATCACGATTACGCCAGGCGGACATTCCTACCCGGGCTCGGCGGCCGGGGATGCCAATTTGGCAGGAAGAGGGCGTGTGCCGCGCGCGTCACTCACTCACTCGGCTCTTTTCGCACGCGACCTTCCATTTCGATGGCCTGCCGCTCGCGCTGCAGCTCGGCTGCCAATTCCGCCTCCGTAGGCAGGTACAGCTTGTAACGGGAGGCAAAGATCTGCTGGTTATCTTCGGGCAGCGTGTAGCGCACCACCGCGTCGCTTTTGTCGGTACAGAGCACGATTCCGAGGGGAGGATTCTCGTCCTCGGCGGTGATCTCCCGCTGGTAATAGTTGACATACATCTGCATCTGCCCGAGGTCTTGATGCGTGAGTGAGCCGACTTTTAGGTCGATCAGCACAAACGAGCGGGTCAGCCGGTTGTAGAAAACCAGGTCGATCCAGAAGCGCTGACCGTCCAGCGTGATGCGTTGCTGGCGCGCCATGAACGCAAAGCCTTTGCCGAGCTCCAGAAGGAACTCGCGGAGCCTGTCGATAAGCGCCTGTTCGAAATCCGATTCGAGGTATCGCTCGGTCTGTGGCAGCCCTGTGAACTCCAGCACGTAGGGGTCTTTGATGAGGTCGCCGGGCTGGTGGATTTCGTGTCTCTTTTCAGCCAGGGCCCGCACGCCTTCCTGATCCCGGCTCAGTGCCAGCCGCTCGAAGAGCAGCGAGTGAATCTGGCGTTCCAGCTCGCGGGTGGACCAGCGGGAGTTGACGGTCTCGACTTCGTAAAACGCCCTCGCCTCGGGCTTCTCCACCCGAAGGAGCATGGCGATAATGGGTCCAGGACAATTCGTGACGCAGTGCGTCACGAATCCCGTAAACCAGGTAGAACGCCCGCATCTGCTGGAGGTTGGTACGGTCGAAACCCCTTCCAAATTCAGCAGTAAGGCGTTGGGCAAGCTCGACGAGAATGCCCTTGCCGTATTCGGCCCGTTGCTGCCCCTGCTGCTCCTGCTCGACGATGACCCGCCCAACCTCCCAATAGGCCGTCACCATCGCCGTGTTGATGGCCCGGTAGGCCTGCGCACGCGCGTCGCTCAGGATCACCCTGATCCGCTCGTAGGTCTGCTGAATGCCGGACAGTGCTGGCAGGTTCTCGCTCATTTCGTTGAGTGTAGTCAACAGCCAGTCTTGAGTTAGGTCCGGCCGCTCCTCCCGTTGTTTTCGGGTCGTCCGGCCGTGCCACAACGGAGTCATCGCGACGCGAGTAGCATCCGGGCCTTCGCCTGAAGAATGGCGATGAACGTGTTGGTCCTCACGTAGCCCTCGTACTCGGCTCGCTCCTGGTCGGTCAGTTCCCCTTCCGTGCTCCTGCTCGCCAAGTCCTCGATCCAGGCCTGGATTGCCTCGTCGCCGTGATAATCTGCGAGCGCCTTGGCTTGCTCGGCCGTAAAGAACTGCATCACCGCATCGGTTCTCCGGTCGAAGGCCGCGGTATCGAAGGTCGTCGCCATCCGGTCTCCTGCTTCAACGAAAGAGCCCAACACACATCGAAACTATTGCACCCCGGTTCCTGGGGGTTCCTAGACGTTACGTGAGCGGCGCGGAGCGGTGTCAAAGCAGTGGCTGGTTACATTTTAGCATAACAGGAACTGCGGCAGCCAGCCTGTTATTGTAAAGCGCAAGCTACCCCGTCATCAGTCGCGATTACTTGCCGCGATCTGCTTCAAATCACGGCCCGTGCTGACTCGCTCCACAAGGAGCTTGGCGCAACGCCTGTAAAGTGAATAGCGAGGTGAGTCGCTCTCGACGTAAATGATTGTCGCCGGAAAAAGCGTCCTTCCGGCATGCTCACACCCCTCCCGTACCCCGGTGAGGACCGCCGTTCGTATTTCTTTTTCATCCAGCCTTCCGTGACCACAAGACCCCACCGGGGGCCTGGCAACAATTTTCACTATCGCAGCCGGCTCATCCTGGAAATCCAACCCCAGCAGGACGTGGGAAGGGCCAGTCATGTACTGGATGAAGTAGAACTTCCCATCGGTCAAATACGTTGGCAAGGGTCTATTCCGGTTAGTCCTATGCTGTTTTGTCGGGGCCCCTCACGGCGTCAGCTCCACCCCCTCCGGCAACCCTTCGGCGAAACGGGCCAACAGATCGGCCGCGTTATCCAGGTCGTCCAACGAAATCGTCTCCACCGGACTGTGCATGTAGCGGTTGGGAATGCTCACCAACGCCGCGGCCACGCCGGCGCGGTTCACCTGGAGCGCGTTGGCGTCGGTGGGAGTGGCCCGGCCGCAAGCGGCCACCTGGTAGGGAATCTGGTGTTCGGCGGCCGCCTGGAACAATCGCTCGACGACCTTGGGGTTCATGTTCGGCCCACGATAGATCACCGGCCCCTTGCCCAGGCCGACGTCGCCTTCGTACTTCTTTTCAATCGTGGGGCAGTCGGTCGCGTGGGTCACGTCCACGGCGATCCCCACCTGTGGATCGATCCCGAACGCGCTGGTCTGGGCGCCCCGCAAGCCGATCTCTTCCTGGACCGTGGAAACCGCATACAGGGCGCATTTGAGCTTCCGCTTGGCGGCCCGCCGCAGGGCCTCGACCACCACCCACAGCCCACACTTGTCGTCCATCGCCGGCGATGCGGCGCGGCGATTGAGCAACTCGCGGAACTGCAATTCCAGGGTGACCGGGTCGCCCACGCGGACCAAGGCCTGGGCCTCGTCCTTGCTGGCCGCGCCGATGTCGATCCACAACTCGTGAACCTTGGGTACCTGCTTCCGCTCTTCTTCGGTCAGCAGGTGGATCGGCTTGCGGGCGATGACGCCCTGTTGCGGTCCGCCGGCGGTCCAAACCGTCATTCGCTGGCCGATCAGCACTTGCGGGTCCCAGCCGCCGATGGGCTGAATGTAGATGAAGCCGTTGTCGTCGATGTGCTGGACGATGAGGCCGATCTGGTCGCAATGGCCGGCCAACATCACCCGCAGCGGTTTGGCCGGGTTTTTCACCGCCATGACATTGCCGTGGAGGTCGGTTTTCACGTCGTCGGCGAAGCGGCCCACATATTGCCGGACGACTTCCTGCAAGGGGCTTTCGAAGCCCGACGGACTGGGCGTCGCCAGAATCTGCTTGAAAAACTCGAACGCGCTGGATTCCACGGGTCGATCCTTTGTTGCGAGGAAGGGATTAGGGGTCAGAGGTCATGGATTGCAGATTTTAGATCTGAAATCTGAAACTCGATATCCGGGGATTAGCCGCGAATATCCGCGGTTCTTGGGCAACGCCCCCCCAGCCCGATACGCACCCCTTCCAAGTATTGCGATCGGGGGGAATTATGCAAGGCGTCGCCCCCGGGGACTTGCGCCGCGGACATTTTCTTGGTATCCTCGGCCATCTTAGGGGTGTGGAGTTCGCCAGGGCGGTTTACAATAAGCGGTTTATGCATGTCGTCGGCGATACCCCAGAACCAGCGCGCAAAGATAACCAAGCATGGATACCGTCAAGGTCGCGATCATTGGGTTCGGTACAATCGGGTCGGGCGTGGCCCGGATCCTCCTGGAAAGTAATGAGCGAATCAGCCGTGAGGTGGGGAAGAAGGTCGAGTTGGTCCAGGTGGTGGACCCCGACATCAACCGCGCTCGCAATATTGAGCTTCCGCCGGGAATGCTGACGCCGGATGTCGCCAAGGTCATCGACAATCCGGAAATCAAGGCGGTGGTACAGTTGATCGGGGGGATCGAGCCCGACCGCACCATCATGCTCAAGGTGCTCCAAAGCGGCAAGGACGTGATTACGGCCAACAAGGCGTTGTTGGCCCAGTGCGGGCCGGAGTTGTTTGCCGCGGCGAGGAGCTTGGGGCGGTCGATCGCGTTCGAGGCCGCCGTGGCGGGCGGAATCCCCATCATCGCCGCCATCAACGAGTCGCTGCTGGCCAACCAGATTCAATCCATCCACGGAATCCTCAACGGCACCAGCAACTTCATCCTCACCCAGATGGAGGAGCAGGACGCGAGCTACGGCGACGCGGTGGCCGAGGCCCAGCGGCGTGGCTACGCCGAGGCCAACCCGGCGATGGATGTCGACGGCAGCGACGCGGCCCAGAAGCTGGCCATTTTGGCCCACCTGGCTTTTGGGGCCCGGGTGAACTGGAAAGATATCCCGCGGATCGGCATCGATACGGTCCACGTGACCGACATGCGCTACGCCCGCGAACTGGGCTATAGCATCAAGCTGCTGGCCATGGCCGAGCTGGTGCCCGAGGGGCTGGAGCTCTACGTTTCGCCGACGCTGGTCCGGCATGGCTCGCCGTTGGCGGAAGTTCGCGGGGCCTACAACGCGATCCGCGTGGTGGGCGACGCCGTGGGGCGGGTGTTCTTCCACGGTCTGGGCGCCGGGCAGATGCCCACCGCTTCGGCCGTCGTGGCCGACTTGATCGGCACCCTGGTCGGCCGCACCGCCATCACCTTCCGCACCCGCAAGCTCTGGTCCGAGGATCGCGAAGCGCCGGTCGCCGCCCGCGATCCGCTGAAGATTCCCGGGCGGTTCTATTTGCGTTTCAACGTCGAGGATCGTCCCGGCGTGATGGCCGAGATTGCCGGCATCCTGGGTCGCCACGACATCTCCATCTCATCGGTCATTCAGCACGAGACCGCGGAGGAGGAGAACCGCGGAGCGGTGCCGCTGGTGATCATGACGCACCTGGCGTCGGAAGGTTCTATGAGCGGGGCGATGAAGGAAATCGGCGGTCTGGCGAGCGTCGTGCCAGGGATCGTACGGATGCGGGTGAGGAACTGAGAAAGGCCAACGATGAAATACGCGATCATCATCCCCGACGGAAGTGCTGACGAGCCGCAGCCGGCGTTGGGCGGCAAGACGCCGCTCGAAGCGGCCCGGCTGCCGGCCATGGACGCAGTGGCCAAGGCCGGCGTGGTGGGCCGGGCGATGCACGTGCCCGAGTCGATGCAGCCGGGGTCCGACGTGGCCAATCTGAGCCTGTTGGGCTACAATCCCCGCGAACATTTCACGGGCCGGGCGCCGCTGGAGGCGTCGGCCCAGGGGATCGATCTGGGGCCGAATGATTGGGCGGTCCGCTGCAACCTGGTGACCATCGAGGACCAGGTGATGCGCGATTTCACCGCCGATCACATTTCGACCGAGGAAGCTGCCGCTCTGTTGGCCACGGCCCAGGAAAAACTGGGCAACCGGTACCTGCAGTTCCATCCGGGCGTGAGCTACCGCAATTTGTTGCTTTACCGCGGCGGCGGCCGGCCGGCGCCGTTTTCCTGCGATACCCGCACCACCCCGCCCCACGACCTGACCGACAAGTCGGTGTTGGACGGCTACCCCCGCGGTCCGGGCAGCGACCTGTTGAACCAGTTGATGGGCGACAGCGTGGCCTTGTTCGCCGAGCATCCCGTGAACATCGCCCGCCGTAAAGCCGGCAAGCTTCCGGCCACCAACGTTTGGCTCTGGGGGCTGGGGAGCACGCCGCGGCTGCCGCCCTTCAAGCAGCTTTACGGTCTGGATGGGGCGATGATCACGGCCGTCGATCTGCTTCGCGGACTGGCGAAACTGCTGGGCTGGCGGCGGATCGACGTGCCCGGGGCCACCGGCTATACCGATACCGACTACGCCGCCAAGGGTCGCTACGCGGTCGCCGCGCTCGACGACGCCGACCTGGTGTGCGTCCACGTCGAGGCCACCGACGAAGCCTCGCACGAAGGGGACGTGGCGGCCAAGGTGCGGGCCCTGGAAGAGATCGACCGGCACATCGTGGGCCCAGTCCTGGCGGCCCTTCAAGCCCGTGGAGACTATCGTATTCTGATCTGTCCCGACCACCCCACTCCGTTGCGGACCAAGACCCACAGTCACGGCTGGGTCCCCTTCGCCATGGCCGGAACCGGCATTGAGCCGGACGCGGCCACGACGTACGATGATCCGACTTCCGCCGCTGCCGGCTTGGCGTTGGCGGAGGGCTGGAAGCTGATGGGCCTTTTTGTGGGAACCTGACAACCAACCATTCTCAACCATGTCAATCATCGTTCAAAAATTCGGTGGCACGAGTGTAGCCAATAGCGAGAAGATCCTTGCCGCGGCGCGTAAAGCGATCCGTGCCCGCAAGGAAGGGCATCAAGTGGTGGTGGTGGTGAGCGCGATGGGCCAGAATACGGACCTGTTGATCGAGCTGGCCAAGCAGATCACCGACGAGCCTCCGGCGCGCGAGATGGACATGCTGTTGTCGACCGGGGAGCAGGTGAGCGTGGCGCTGATGGCGATGGCCATCGACTCGCTGGGCTACGAAGCGATCAGCATGACCGGCGGCCAACTCGGCATCCGCACCGACAGCACCTACACCAAGGCCCGCATCCAGTCGATTTCCACGGACCGCATCCGCCGGGCGTTGGAAGAAGGCAAAATCGTGATCGCCGCCGGATTCCAGGGCATCGACGAGAGCGCCAACATCACCACGCTGGGCCGCGGCGGCAGCGATACCACCGCGGTGGCCCTGGCCGCCGCGTTGAAAGCCGATAGCTGCGAGATCTATACGGACGTCGACGGCGTCTATACCACCGATCCCCGCGTGGTGCCCGAGGCCCGGCAGATGGCGCGGATCAGCTACGACGAAATGCTGGAATTGGCCAGCGCCGGGGCGGGCGTGATGCACAACCGCTCCATCGAGTTCGCTCGCAAATTCGGCGTGCCGGTCCACGTGCGGAGCAGTTTCAGCGACCGCCCCGGCACCATGATCAGCGCCGATCCCGAATCCGGCGAACAGTCGGTGTGCGGCGCGGCGATGCTCAAGCACGAGGCCCGCGTGACGGTGGAAGGCGTGCCCGACCGGCCGGGCGCGGCGATGACCATCTTCTCCAAGGTGGCCAACAAGAACATCGCCATGGACATGATCGTGCAGAACGTGGGCGAGCGGGGCGCCGCCGACATCTCCTTCACCGTCCCCCGCGATGAGCTGCCGGCCACGCTCAAGGCGGTCGAGCGGGGCGTCCAAGAGCTGAGCGCCGGGGGCTACAGCTACGACGACGACGTGGCGAAGATCTCGGTGGTCGGCCTGGGCATGGCCACCCAGCCGGGCGTGGCGGAAATGATGTTCCGCTCCCTGGCCGAGCGGGGCATCAACATCCTCATGATTTCCACCAGCGAGATCAAGATCTCGGTGGTGGTGGCGCGGGAGTTCGCCCAGGAGGCCCTGCGGACCGTGCACGAGGCCTTCGAACTGGAGAAGCAGCCGCCGCAATCGTCGCTGCCGCCGAGCGGTCCCGCGCGCCGCAACCACAACGGCACCGAAGCCATGCTGGCCCGCTTGAACTCCATGGAAAAGCTGATCATCGAGTCCATCGTCCTGGACGAGACCCAAGCCCGGCTGACGGTGATGGACCTGCCCGACATCCCCGGCCTGGCCGCGCAGGTGTTCGACGAGATTGCCGAGGCGGGGATCAACGTCGACATGATCGTGCAGAGCGTGGGCCGCCGGAATCAGGCCTCGATCTCCTTTACCGTTCCCCGCGCGGACTTGGAAAAGGCCCTGCAAGTGGCCCAGGCGCTTTGCAATTCGCTCCACTGCCCGCCGCCCACCAGTTGCCCGGAGGTGGCCAAGCTGGAAGTCGCGGGGATCGGCATGCGCAGCCACACCAGCGTGGCCAGCCGGTTGTTCCAGTCGCTGGCGGCAGTGGGGATCAACGTCGACATGATCAACACCAGCGAGATGCGGGTGAACGTGGTGGTCGACGGCTCCTGCGGCCAGAAGGCGTTGGAAGTGCTCAAGGCCGAATTCGCGGACGCGCTGGTGTAGAACGGAATTCATTCCTCCTCCAGCCCGGATTCAAAAGTGTCATCCTGAGCGCAGCGAAGGATCTCCGTCGCCTCGCAGGTCGCGCCGATTCTTCACCGCGGTCAGAAATGGCCTAATGCGGGGTCTTCTGCCAATAACCCGCACTGGCGACGCCCCGAGAACGAATTGAATTGCGATTTACGTTCACGTTGACATATCGAAATATCGATATATAATAATAGCAGAATATGGAGATGTCCCATGAGTCCCAAAACGGCAACTGGAACCCCAAGCGGGCTGGTCGATCTGGAGTCCTTGGCCCAAGCGGCGGAGTGCCTGCGGACCCTGGCCCACCCCCACCGTCTGCGGATGGTGGAAATGCTGTTGGACGATCGCTACACGGTGGGCGAGTTGGCCCAGTCGTGCGGGATTCCCAGTCCCGTGGCCTCGGGGCATCTGCGCCTGATGCAACGTTGCGGCCTGCTCACGCAACAGCGTGAAGGCCGCCGCATTTACTACCGAGTCTGCGAACCCTGCTTGAAGGATTTTCTGAGCTGCGTCCGCAAACGGTTTGGATGCCGAAGTTAGGAGTTAGAATCTCCGCGGCAACGTTTGTTCCTGATCCCTGATAGAAGGAGTTGTCCATGACCGTCACGACCATTTCCCCCCGCGAGCTCAACGCGATGCGACTTCGCGGCGAGCCCGTGGAGTTGATCGACGTGCGGACCCCCGTGGAGTTTCAAGAGGTGCACGCCGATGCGGCTCGCAACGTGCCGTTGGACGCGCTCGATCCGGCCGCGCTCGTGCAAGCCCGCCAGGGCTCCGCGGATCGCCCGCTGTACTTCATTTGCCGCTCCGGTGGCCGAGCGAAACAGGCCTGCGAGAAGCTGATCACCGCCGGGCATGCCAACGTGGTCAATGTCGAAGGCGGCACCTCGGCCTGGACCGAGGCCGGTTTGCCGGTCGTGCGGGGCAAGAAGGCCGTCTCGTTGGAACGCCAGGTCCGCATCGCCGCCGGCTTGCTGGTGCTGCTGGGGGCCGTGTTGGGCGGGTTGGTCCACCGGGCGTTCTTCCTCCTGCCGGCCTTTGTCGGGGCCGGCCTGGTCTTTTCCGGCGTAACCGACACCTGCGGCATGGGCCTGCTCTTGGCCCGCATGCCCTGGAATCGCACCAAAGCCCCACCGACGTGTGCCGCCAAGACGGCAATCTGAAAGAGTAGGGTGGGTCGAGCGCAGCGAGCCCCACCATGTTGAAGTTTGTCGCAGTATCCTGTCATTCTGAGCGCAGCGAAGGATCTCGCGCCGACTCGCGTGGCGGCGGAGATCCTTCGCTGCGCTCAGGATGACACCCCTGAATAATCCCGGCTTGCGCGGTCCACCGTCCACTGTTTTCAGGAGTTTTCGACCATGAAGCTTGTCATTGTTGGAGGAGTAGCGGGCGGCGCATCGGCTGCCGCCCGAGCGCGGCGGCTTTCCGAAGACGCCCAGATCGTGCTCTTCGAGCGCGGCGCCGACGTCTCGTTCGCCAACTGTGGGTTGCCCTACTATTTGGGCGGCGAGATTGCCGACCGTGGCAAGTTGTTGGTCGTACCGATTGAGCGGCTCCGATCACGCTATAAGCTGGACGTTCGGCCGCGCAACTCAGTGGAGTCGATCGACCGGGCCGCGAAGACGGTTCGCGTTCGCGATCTGGCCAGCGGGCGCGAGTACGAAGAGGGCTACGACAAGCTGATCCTCGCGCCGGGGGCGACCCCCCGGCTGCCGCCGATCCCCGGCATTACGCTGCCCGGCGTGTTTACCCTGCGGAACCTTGAAGACACCGATCGCATCCAGGCGGCCATCGACGGGGGTATGCGGCACGCCGTGATCCTCGGCGGCGGCTTCATCGGCCTGGAACTGGCCGAGAACTTCGCTCGCCGCGGCATTGCCGTTACGATTGCGGAGAAGAACCACCAGGTATTGGCGCCGCTGGACCCGGAGATGACCACGCCCATCGCCGAGGAATTGCGGACACACGGCGTGGAACTGCTGTTGGACGAGACCGCCGAGGCCATCGAGTCCGGTCCCGACGGCCTCACGGTGCGGCTTCCTTCCGGCCGACGGCTCAACGCCCAGATGGTTGTGGTGGGAGTGGGGGTGCAGCCTGAGAACCGGCTGGCCGTGGCGGCCAGCCTGGCGACAGGCGCCCGCGGCGGCATCGTGGTCAACGAGCAGCTTCAAACCAGCGACCCGGACATCTACGCGGTGGGCGACGCCATCGAGGTGAAGGACTTCATCTCCGGCGCCGCCGCGCAGATCCCATTGGCCGGGCCCGCCAACCGCCAGGGACGGCTGGCGGCTGATCACATCTTCGGCCGCGAGGTGAAATATCGCGGCACGCAAGGCACGGCCATCGTCCGCGTCTTCAGCCGCACGGCCGCGATTACCGGGGCGTCGGAAAAGGGTTTGCGCCGCGCCGGGCGGTCGTTCCGGAAGGTCTACGTCCACCCGGCGCAGCACGTCGGCTACTACCCGGGCGCCGAGGCGATGACGCTCAAGCTGCTCTTCGATCCGCAGTCGGGCCGGGTGTTGGGCGCCCAGGCCGTGGGCGGAGCCGGGGTGGACAAGCGGATCGACGTGCTGGCCATGGCCGTCCAGGCGGGGATGACTGTCTTCGACCTCGAAGAATCGGAATTGGCCTACTCGCCGCAGTATGGCGCGGCCAAGGATCCGGTGAACATGGCCGGCTTCGTCGCGGCGGGACTGTTGCGCGGCGAACATCCCCAGGTGGACCTGGAAGCCGCGATCGGAGCCCATGGCAACGGCCAGGTGGACCCGCCGCCGTTGTTGTTGGACGTTCGCACGCCTCAGGAATATGCTGCCGGGCAGATCCCCGGCGCCGTGAATTTCCCCTTGGACGAATTACGCTCGCGGCTCACGGAGCTGCCGCGCGAACGCGCAATCGCGGTCTACTGCCAGGTGGGGCAGCGGGCCTATCTGGCCACGCGGATCCTCAAGCAGGCGGGCTTTCACGTCGCGAACATCGGCGGCGGGTACAAACGGTATTTGCTGGGATAATCGCCGTAGGGTGAGTGCTTGCACGCCCGCCACCCTACGCCGCTCACCAAATCTTCACGCGTTCGCGGGGCGGCAGGTACATCTTGTCCGACTCCTTCACCCCAAAGGCCGCGTAGAACGCCGGCACGTTTCGCACCGGACCATTGGCGCGGTATTCGGCCGGCGAGTGGGGATCGATGACGAGCCGATTCTTGAGGTCGTCGTCGCGGTACTTGCGTCGCCACACCTGGGCCCAGCCCATGAAGAAGCGCTGATCGCCGGTCAGCCCGTCGATGACCGGCGCTTTTTTCTTGCCTAGAGCCGAATGATAGGCCGCATAGGCGATGGTCACTCCGGACAGGTCGCCGATGTTCTCGCCTAACGTGAAGCGGCCATTCACCTTGAAGCCGGGGAAGGGCTCGCAACGGTCGAACTGCGCCACCAACGCCGCCGTGCGTTTCTCGAATTCGGTGCGGTCGGCCCGCGTCCACCAATCGACGAGGTTGCCTGCGCCGTCCCACTTGGAGCCCTGATCGTCGAAACCGTGGCCGGCCTCATGGCCGATCACCGCGCCGATGCCGCCGTAGTTCACGGCGTCGTCCGCGGCGCGGTTGAAGAACGGCGGTTGCAGGATCGCAGCGGGGAACACGATCTCGTTCATGCTGGGGTTGTAGTAGGCGTTGACCGTCTGCGGGGTCATGTGCCACTCGTCCCGGTCCACCGGCTTGCCGAGTTTGGCCAGATCGCGATTCCACTCGTAGGTCGTGGCCCGCTGCAAGTTGCCGACCAGGTCGTCGCGGCGAATCTGTAGCGCCGAGTAGTCGCGCCACTTCTTCGGATAGCCGATCTTCGGGCTGAAGGCGGCCAACTTGGCAATCGCCTTCCGCTTGGTCTCCGGGCCCATCCAATCAAGGCTCTGGATGCTCTGACGATAGGCCGCGATCACGTTCTTGACGATTCCATCCATCCGCACCTTGGCTTCGGGCGGGAAGTGCCGCTCGACGTACAACTTGCCCGCCGCCTCGCCGAGACAGCCCTCGACGGCGCCGACGCCGCGCTTCCAGCGGGGGCGGTTTTCCGGGATGCCGCGAAGCGTATTGCCGTAGAAGGCGAAATCGGCGTCGACCATCGCCTTATCGAGCACGTTGGCGTAGGCGTGGATCACTTTCCACTTCAGCCAGGCCTTCCAAGCGGCCAGCGGCACCGAGTCCACCATTTTCGCCATGGCCGTGAAGTACGACGGTTGCGAAACAATGAACTCTCGCGCGGACTTTGCACCGATCGTGTCGAAGTACAGCCGCCAATTGAATTCGGGCGCCAGACCGTTCAGCTCGGCCAGCGTCTTCTTATTGTAGGTCTTGATATTGTCGCGGTTATCGACCTTCGACCACTGTGCCTTGGCGATCCGCGTCTCGAGGGCGACGATCTCCGCGGCGGCCGCCTTTGCGTCGGCCAACTTGCAGAGCGTCAGCATCCGCTGGACGTGCCGGCCGTAGGCGGCGAGCTTGCTCTTGTACCTGGTGTCCCAGTAGTAATCGCGGTCGGGAAGGCCGAGGCCGCTCTGCGACAGATAGAGGATGTACTCGTCGGACTTCTTCGCGTCGGGTTCGACGGAGCAGCCCAGCGTGCCCGCCACGCCCGCCAGATGCAGTTCGGCGAGCAAACGCGCCAGCCCGGCCTTGGTCTTGAGCCCGTCGATCGCCGCGAGCTTGGCGGCGATGGGCTGGGCGCCAAGTTGCTCGGCCCGTGCCTCGTCCATGTACGAGGCGTAGAGGTCGCCGACCTTCTGCCGCTCGGAGCCGGGGACATTGTTCTTGGCGACGGCGCACTCCTCGATGATCGCCCGCAGGTCCTTCTCGGCCTTCTCGGCCAGCAACACGAAGGCGCCGTAGTCGGATCGATCGGCGGGAATCCTGGTCTTGGCAAGCCAGACGCCGTTGACCGCGCGGAACAGATCGTCCTGCGGGCGCACGGCCCTGTCGAAGTTCGCCTGGTCGATGCCGCTCGCCAACGGCGCGGCGACGGCCGCCGCCTCCAGCTTTGCACCCTGCGCCGGACTGAGACCAAGTAGTATGGTGGTGGTAAAAGCGAAGGCCAGCGACGGCTTCATCAACAATTCTCCATTGAGGGGGTATTTCGGTGTGGTCCGACGTGATTATACATTCCGCACGCCATTTGCGCTACGGCATCGAGCGCGTTTCGGTTCGACCGAAGGGGTAGGATATGGAGCGTGTGGAATGGGGTGTGACTGCGTCCGGACACAGCGAGTCGAGCCGCGAGAAATCCCCACCCCGCACTCCCTACGTCATTTCGGCATGCTCTTGATAACCAGATTGCGATACGGCCAGGGGATTTCGACGTCCTCTTCATGGAATCGCTGTTTCGCCTGTTCCAACAGGTCGCTCTCCACCTGCCCCATGAGACCCGCGTCGGCACACCAGGCTTGCAAGCTCAACGTCACGCTCGAATCACCGAGCGCGGTCAGCGGGCAGCCCACGACTTCAACGACATGGGGATGCTCCTTGGCCAGTTGCAGGAGAATCTTGCGCGCCTTGTCCAGATCGGCGCTATAACCGACGCGAATGGGAACGGTAACCAGGATTCGCGGGTCAACCGAAGTAAGATTCACCGTGACCTGGCTGGCCATCACCGAGTTCGGCACCACGATACGGCGATTGTCGCCGGTGCGAAGCATGGTGTATCCGAGGGTGACGACTTCGACCACTCCCGTTTCCAAACCCGTTGGGGCATTGACCTGCACGCGGTCCCCCACTTGAAACGGACGATAGAGCAGCAGCGTCATCCCGGCGATCAGGTTGCCTAGTGTATTCTGCGCGGCCAGACCGAGGACCACGGAGGTAACGCCGGCCCCCGCCAATAGCGCCGTGCCGATGCCGTTCAGCGCCGGAACCATGTGCGTATACAGCAACAGCGCGATCAAATACAACAGCATTCGCAGCAGTTGCGCCACGTAGGGCGCCGCCGTGTGATCCAAGAGTCCGCGGCGATCGCGCTGGATCGCGCGGGTAACAACGCTTTTGATCAGCCAACCCAGCGCCCAAGCCGCTGCGATAAAGACGGCGGCGTAGAAGATCGCCCCGATCAAAAAGTCCGGGTTGAAGAGTTGCCTCAAAAACCGTTCGAATACTTCCATTGTCATGAATCCCTCCCCAGTCGCTGCACGCCGCGGCCCTTTGGAATGCCGCTTACGACGCCCCGCCGGCTTTGCTCCCGTGGACATTGTCCAGAAAGCCGGGGATGCTTGCAAGGACCGCTTGGAGCGACGATAATCGGGGCACGACCCCGGGAAGCGTGCGAAACTTCGTCCTTTTTTGCCCTTTCCGTCCACCGCTCACGAGGAGACCTGCTATGCGAACGACGGTCATGATGGCTGCTTGGATGATCGCGTGTCCGTTGGCGGTAGCTTTCGCGGTCCTGCCGGGCCAGCCGATACCCGCCCGGGCTGCCGAAACCGTTGCCAGCGGCCCGAAAACGGGCGAGCTGCATTTTCGCGGGCAGCTTGCCGATTACGACGCCGAGCCCCGGCTGCGCAACGGCCGGGTCGACGTCGATCGGCTCCTGGCGCGCCTCAAGGAGTTGGGCGTGACGACCTATTACTGGCTGGTCTTTCACGCCAAGACCGACTGGGACGACCTGAAGCTGTTCCTGCCCAAGGCGGCCAAGGCAAAACTCGCGGTGTGGGTCTACCTGGTGCCGCCTTCCGAGAGTCCGCCGCACACCACGTTGTACTCGGAGCCATTCCAGTGCGACTATCAGCGCTGGGCCGAGGAGATCGCCCGGCTGGCGCTCGAATATCCCAACCTGACCGGCTGGGTGATCGACGATTTCTATGCCAACCACCGGCTCTTCACTCCCAGCTACGTCGGGGAGATGCAAGCCCGCGCTAAACGGATCAATCCGCGGCTGGCCTTTATGCCGCTGATGTACTTCGGCGAAGTGACGCCGCAATTCGTGCAGCAGTATCACGAGGTCGTCGACGGCGTGGTCGTGGCGTATCCCCGCGACCGCGACGAAATCGACCGCGCCGACGCCATCCTCCGCGGCGCGGCCGCCATCCCCGGGCAACTCTACTGCCCCTGGAGCGCGCGTTCCTCGGCCGGCGATTTCGCGGCCGCTTCGGTTGCCGCCCAGGTGCTTCGCGGCGGCCGCTCGGTGGTCCGTTTTCGTGAGCGCGACGACTACGGTGGACCGACCGCCGGCTACCATTTCAAACAGTTGCTCGTCGACGACGCGGTGGTGTGGGAAGAAGACGTGGCCGGCACGAAATCGCAGTGGCGCGAAGTGGCGGTTGACGTCGACCGCTACACCGCTGGCAAGGCCAGCGTCACTCTGACCTTCCGCCTGCTGGAGAAGAAGGGAGTGGGCAACTTCGGCGTCCGCTGGGATCTGGCCGGTTTGACGGCCCAGGCCCTCCGCCCGGCCGCCGATCTGCGCCAGCCGCAGCAGTGGCGGGCGAGCCACCGCGGCGTCTTGGGCACCGGTTTCGGCCCGATCGCCGCGACACCGGAATTGCGATCCCGCATCCCCTGGATCGTGATGACCGCCGCCGACGCCAGCGAGTTTCGCATGCGGCACGGCGACCCGGCATCCCCGGAACGAATCGCCGAGTGGCTCGGCATCTGCCTGCAAGCCCAGCACGACGGCAAGTGTGACGGCGTGGTGACCTATTGCCTGAACAAGGGGCCGAAAAGCGCGGCCTTTCCGCTGTCGGCGAAGCTTTTTCACGCCAACAGACCGTGAGAAAGCAAGCAGGAAGGAGTGGGCAGGAATCCAAAATCTAAAATCCAAAATGGATTCCGTCCACCGCTAAACGAGGGGCCTCGCGGTGTCACCGACGCGGACGCCCGGTGTATACTTTAGGGGTCCGACGCAAGCGGGCAGCTTGATGCGTCCCACGCTTGTGCCGGTTTCAGCCCCGGAGCGCACCTGGTGATCGATTCGCTTTCGACTCGTCCGAGCCTGTTATTGCGGATTCGCGACGCCCAGGACACGCTCGCCTGGATCGAGTTTGCCGGCATTTACGGGCCGCTCATCTATGCCTTCGGCCGCAAACATGGTCTGCAAGACGCCGATGCGGCCGACTTGACGCAGGAGGTCTTTCAAGCGGTGGCCCGCGCGGTGGGGCAGTTCCAGTACGACGCCGACCGCGGCGGTTTTCGCCGCTGGCTCTTCACCGTGACCCGAAACGAGTTGAACGACGCCTTGGCCCGCGCCAAACGCAATCCGGCCGGCAGCGGCGACACGGGCGTCAAGCAGTTGCTCGACCAACAGCCGGAGCCGATCGCCGACGGGGCATTATGGGAAGAGGAATACCAGCGCCGGCTTTGGGACTGGGCCGCGGCAAAGGTTCGTGGCGAGGTCCAGGAATCGACCTGGCAGGCCTTTTGGCAGACGGCCGTCGAGGGGAAGCGTGCCGAAGACGTCGCCCGGGCGTTGCAGTTGAGCGTCGGTGCGGTCTATATCGCCCGCAGCCGCGTCATCGCCCGGCTCCGCAAGTGGGTTGAAGAGCGAGAGGACGCCTGATGCCGGCGATGGATTGTCCCAGTCGTCAAGTCTTGCAGGCCTTGCTCGAAGGCCGCATGAGCCCGGAGCAAGAAGCGGTCCTGGCCGACCACTTGGGCCAGTGCGACGCATGCCGCGGCGCAATGGAGTCGATGGCCGCGGGGGCCTGCCCCCCGGAACTTTGGGTGCGCAAACTCCGCGAGGAGCGGCTGGAGATCGGGCCGGCGATGCGCGACGTGCTCACGACGTTGGGCACTCGTAATTCGGCGGCCGAACCGGGCCGGGAGCCCGCGCCGGCCGACGAGCAACCATCGTTGCTCGATCCACCCGACAGCGCCGACTGCATCGGCCGCCTGGGCCGTTACAGGGTGCTGAAACGCGTGGGCCGCGGGGGCATGGGCGTCGTTTTTCAAGCCCGCGACCCGCTGCTGGGCCGCCTCGTGGCGATCAAGGTACTCACGCCGCACCTCTGCGGCGACGCCACCGCGCGGGATCGCTTTCTGCGCGAGGCGCGGGCCGCCGCGGCCATCAATCATCCCAACGTGGTGACGATCTACGAAATCGACGAGATCGGCGGCCGCTTGCTGTTGGTGATGGAGTTTGTCGACGGCGTTTCTCTGCAAGAACGCCTCTCCGCCCAGGTTCCCTTCTCGCTGCCGGAGATTGTGCGGATCGGGGCCCAGGCGGCGATGGGACTGGCCGCGGCCCACGCCCGGGGGCTAGTCCATCGCGACGTCAAGCCGGCGAACATCCTTTTGGCGCGGCCCGCCGACCAGGTGAAGATCACCGATTTCGGCCTGGCCCGCACTACCGACGACGCGGGCGTGACGCTGCCCGGCGTGATCCTGGGCACGCCCGCCTACATGGCCCCCGAGCAGGCGCTGGGCCAGGCGGTCGACCACCGTTCCGACCTCTTCAGTCTCGGCAGCGTGTTGTACGCGCTGTGTACGGGCCGGCCCCCCTATTCGGGAAGCACCACCTTGGCGGTGATCCGGTTGGTGGCCGACGGCGCGCCCTTAACGCTCGGCGCCGGCGCGCCTTCGATCCCGCCCTGGCTGGCCGACGTGGTGTCGCGGCTGCACGCGGCGAACCCCGCCGATCGTTTTCAGTCGGCGGCGGAAGTCGCGCAATTGTTCCGGCGGAAATGGGAGGCGCTGCGGCGCGCCGGCTCGGCGGCGGGCGCCGAGCTGCCTGCTGAAAAAGAATCACCGCCGGTTGCCGGCTACATTGCGGCGCCCTCGACGGTTTCGGCCGGTGCGGGCTCGGTGCCGTCGGTCGCTATACCGCCGCCGGCGCCGAGCCACGAAGTCATGCCACCGCCGCTGCCGCGACCGCCGGCCCCGCCGCCGGCGATTCCGCCTTTGCCCGCTGCGTCTCGCGGCGGTAAGCAGCGGTATCGCGTGGCAGTCGCGTTGGCGGTGTTGCTGTTGCTCTCGCCGCTTGCAATATTTGCTCTCAAGCGCAACGGACCCCCCGCGCCGCCCCAGGCCGCATCGAGCGGCGCCGCCGAGATGCGCTCCGGCAACACGATCGCCACGGCCCCCGCGCATCGTGCCGACACGCCTGCGGTATTCGACAAACCTTCGATCGTGGCCACGACTGCGAAAACGCAGGAGGCCGCGGCCTTGCCCGCGGGCCCGCTGCCGCGATTCGTGCTCGTCGGCCGGGATGGAGCGGCGCGGCGGAGTTTTTCCGAATTTCCCGTGGCGATTCAAGAGGCCGCCGCGGGCGACAGCCTGGAGATCCGCGGCAGCGAGGCCGTGCGCATGGCGCCATTGCGCCTCGACAAGCCCTTGGTGCTTCGCGCGGCGCGCGGTGCGCGGCCTACGCTGTGCCCGCGGCGGGCAACGGAGCCCGTCGAAACCCCCTTGATCCAAAGCGGCGCCTTGCTTGTGATCGAGGGGCTCGACATCCAATGCGGGCCGGGCGGACCGCGTGCCTTTGGGCCGCCGACGGTACTCTCGGTGCGGCATGCTTCGCTACGGCTGGCCAATTGCCGCATGATTCATTGCGGCTCGGGGCCGGCCCTGCGGCTGGACGACCCGGCCGACTGCGAGTTGAGGAATTGCTTGCTGCACAGTGCGGCGGGAGCGGCGGTCGATTGCGTTGCGGGCGGCCGGGTTCGCGTGTTGATCGATAACTGCGTGTTCTCGGGCTTCTCCGGTGTTGCCGTGCACCAAACGGCGCGTGCCACCGATGTCTACCTCGACTTGCGCCACGTCACGATGGTTCTTCGCGAAGCGATTCGCGTGCACCTGGATCCCATCGCCCGCGAACAGGCGAAGGGGGACGGGCGGGTCTTTATCCATATCGCGGCCTCGCGAAGCCTGTTCGATACCGACGGCGCGTTGCTGACCAATCAGTCGGACCGCCATAGTCCCACAGAAGTCGAGCGAATCGGACGCTTCAGCCGCGGAGAGATGGGCAGAATTGCCGATCCCCGCTGGAGCAAGGGCCCGACCGCGCGGACCAACGCGGGGCTAGCCAACATCAAGAAGTCGGTTGCCTGGCAAAACGAGCAGGACCTTTACAGCGGCGGGGGACCATTGCTGGCCATGGCTTCCAGCCAGAGCCCGCGACAACTCGCCGGCATGGGCGTCCCGGCCGGCATCGCTAAATGGGACGAGTTTTGGGGCGCTTCCAAAGCGGGAATCGCCAAGCTGACCGACGGATCGTTCGACAGTCAACCGCTGCGGAGCAGGGCAACCTCCAATCCGCTCTCGCTCGCGGCCGCCGATTTCCGCCGTACGGTTCGCTTGCGCGGGGGCTGGCGTCCCCTGGAAGCAAGGCTCGAAGGGGCTAACACATCTCTGGTGGGGCCGGGCGAAGCCTATGAAGCCTGGAAGAACACCTTCGACTACCGCACCTGGATCGACGCCCTCCGTGTCAGCCGCTGAAGGATGACCGGCGACGTACATCGCAAGCCCATTAGCAATAACCACTTAGGAAGTAAGTGGCGATTTCTTCGCATCTGCCGTGAAAGAAAACGTCCAGATCGCGGTAAAGAAGGTAGAGCGGTTGGCTTCGTCGGACGGAATTCACTGCGTTCCGTCGTTTTGCATTGTCCGGCCAGCGCAATGAATTCCGTGCTACCTGGAACATAACCACCCGTCCATCAGCAAAGGAGACGATCATGAGCGTACGGTTCGTGGCAGCATTGGCCCTGTTGGTTGCCTTGGTTCCCGGGGGCGCTTTTGCACAGAACAGTGGCGGCGGCAGTCCGACCACTCCCCCCAGTGGCCCCACGCCCGAGCAAGTCCAGCAGTTTCGCGCCCGCGTGCAGAACCTGCGGCAGGCGGCAGCCGCCTATCAGGAAGCGCGCGAAAATGGCGATCAGCAAGCCCTGGCTGCCGCGGCGGGGAAACTGCGGCAGGCCTGGGCCGCATTGCCGCCGCGGATGCGTGCCCGGATTGAGCAGAACCACCCGGGAACCACCGCGCGGATCACCGGCATGCTGAACAAGAACACTGCCGCTGGTACGGCCGGGGGCACCAATGGCGGCACCTTGACCGAGAACAAGACCATCACCGGTCCCAACGGCGGCAAGACGACCGTCGACGGGACTTGGACCCGCAACGGCGACACGGTCACTGGCGACAAAACGATTACCGGCCCCCATGGCGGCACGACCACGGTGGATAGCGATTGGACGAAGAACGGCAACACCCTTACCGGCGACAAGACCATCACCGGTCCCCACGGCGGCACGACCACCGCCGACACGACCTGGACCAAAAGCGGAAACACGGTCACCGAAAACGGCACGGTTACCGGGCCCGGTGGCAAGACGGCCACCAGCAACGGCACCTGGACCAAGGACGGCAACTCCTTGACCGAGAACAAGACCATCACCGGCCCCAACGGCGGCAAGACGACCGTCGATGGCGATTGGACCAGGAATGGCAACACAGTCACCGGCGACAAAACCATCACCGGCCCCCATCGTGGTACGACGACCATTGATTCGACGCGCACCCGCGATGGAAACACGGTGGATGTCGACAAGACCATCACCGGCCCCCATGGCGGCACGACCACCGTCGACAAGAGCTGGACCAAGAACGGTAACACGGTCACCGAGAACGGCACGGTCACGGGGCCGAAAGGCAAAACGTCGACCAGCAACGCCACCTGGACCCGCAGCGGCAACGGCGCGCCGCGGCTTGGCGCGGGCCGCCGCTTCCGCGACGACAGCGACATCTTCGGCGATCGACCCGCTGCCGCCCGCGGCCGCCGCCGCTGATGAGTCCGCATCGCGTCGAAGGGGCGGAAGTCGTTGACCTGGGCCAACGATTTCCGCCCCTTTTTCTTTTGTCGCGCTGAAAATCCCTTGCGTACCGCGTTTCGGCTGGAATAAGATAACGGCTTCCGGCCGCGCCGATCGCGGCCAGCCGTTGCACCGCAAGAACCCTGAGCCGGCATCCCGGTCGGCCCAGCCCGCCAACAGGAGACCTCGCATGCCTGATAGAGTAGTACGTGCCGATCGGCGGCGGTTTCTCAAGACCGCCCTGCAAGCCGGCGCCGTGCTGGCCACCCCCTACGTGATTCCCGGCGCCGTGCTGGGCAAGGACGGCACGGTGCCCCCCAGCGAACAGATCGTCATGGGCGGTATCGGTATCGGCGGCCGGGGCTCCTACGACCTGGGCTGTTTCATGCACGAGGCGGACGTGCGGTTCGTGGCCTGCTGCGACGCGCGAGCCGACCGCCGGCAGCGAACAAAGCAATTGATCGAGGCCAAGTATGGCGCGAACCGATGCACCGAATACCGCGATTTTCGCGAGCTGTTGGCCCGCCCGGACATCGATGCCGTGCTCATCACCACCGGGTCGAACTGGCACGCCTTGCTCTCGATCTATTCGGCCAAGGCCGGCAAGGACGTGTATTGCGAAAAGCCTTGTTCGAAGACGATCGCCGAAAGCCTGGCGCTGGCCGAGGCGTTCCGCCGCACCGCGCGGGTGTTCCAGGGTGGGATGCAGCGGCGCAACCTGCCGCACTTCGAGTTCGCCGCCGAGCTGGCCCGCCAGGGGAAACTGGGAAAGCTCCAGGCCGTGCACGCGCATCCGGGCGGGTTGGCGACCGCCACCAGTGGTTGGGCCCCACCGCAGCCGGAGCCGGCCAAGGACGTGGTCGACTGGAACATGTTCCTCGGGTCGGCGGCCTGGCGGCCGTTCAACTCCAGCATGCTCAATTCGGGTTTCGAGAAAGGCGGCGGGATGGTCGGCGGCGGGTGCCTGGAATGGGGCTCCCACTGCATCGACATGTGCCAATGGGCCAACCGGGCCGACGACACGGCCCCGGTCGAATACTTCCCCGTCGAAGATGGCCGGGCCAACGCCCGCTATGCCAATGGCGTGAAGCTGGTGGTGCGCAACGACGGCTGGTTGCCGCTCGGCTCCTGCCCGGTGCGGTATGAGGGGGACACGGGCTGGGTCGAGGCGGGCGACAGCGGCAAATTGGCGCTCAGTTCGCCGACGCTCCGCGCCGGCAAGACGGTCGCGGAAATCCCCGGTTATCCGGCCACCTTCCACATCCGCGATTTCCTCAATTGCGTGAAGTCCCGCGGACAGCCGCGAGCCAACGCTCAGGTGGCCTGCCAATCGCACATCACCTGCCACGCCGTCAACATCGCGATCTTCTTAAACCGTAAGCTCCGCTACGATCCCAAGGCCAACGTGTTCCTCGGCGACGAGGACGCCAACCGGCTCCGCGGAGAAGCCATCCGCGACCCGTGGCACGTGTGAGAGAAGGGATTGGGGATTGGGGAATAGAACAGACCCGAGCCGCCGCTTGCGGTTTCGCCCGCAGCGAACATTAAGTGCGGATTGGTGCGAACATCGCCTGCCATTTGCAGATTGACATCCTACACGGAGAACTATCATGCGGAATATTCGATCGATCGCAATCCTGGCCGTGCTCGCCGCAGCGGCCATGGTGGCCGGCAACTGCCGCGGGGCCGAGCAGCGGCAAGCCAAGCTGATCGAGCTGCTCAAATCCCACGCGGCGCCGGCAGAAAAGGCGATCGCCTGCAAACAACTGGCGATCTGCGGCACTCAGGATGCGGTGCCGGCATTGGCCGCACTGCTGCCCGACGTGCAGCTTTCATCCTGGGCGCGGATCGCCTTGGAAGCGATTCCCGGCCCGGCTGCCGACGCTGCTCTGCGCGAGGCGTTGGGCAAAGTGCATGGCGGGCTGCTGCTGGGGGTGATTAATTCGCTCGGCGTTCGCCGCGACGTGAAAGCGGTGGGTCAACTCATCCCGCGGCTCAACGACGCCGACGTCGAAGTGGCGTCGGCCGCGGCCGTGGCGTTGGGACGCATCGGCGGCGACGTTGCCACCAAGGCCCTGGCCGCATCGCTCGCCACTTCCTCCGCTAAAACCCGCGCGGCGGTGGCCGAGGGCTGCATCTTGTGCGCCGAACGCTCGCTGGCCGAAGGGAAAGCGGCCGAGGCCGTGGCCCTGTACGACGCGGTCCGCAAGGCGGACGTGTCGCCGCAACAAGTTCGCGAGGCGGTCCGCGGACTGATTCTCGCCCGGGGGGCGGCCGGAGTGCCGCTGCTGGTCGAACAATTGCAGTCGGCCGACAAAGCCAGCTTTGCCCTGGGCTTGCGCGTGGCCCGCGAGCTTCCCGGCCGCGAGGTGACCGACGCTCTGCTGGCCGAGATGAGCAAGGCGAAGCCCGCGCGGCAGGGCCTGTTGATCCTGGCCCTGGCCGATCGCGGCGACGCGGCGGCGCTCCCCGCCGTGCTCCAGATGGCCAAGAGCGGGCCGGAGCAGGCCCGCAGCGTTGCCATCCGCGTGTTACGGCGTTTGGGCAATGCCACGTGTGTGCCGGTGTTGTTGGATGCCGCACTGGACGCCAACGAGGACGTTTCGCAAACCGCGATGACGGTGTTGGCCGACATGCCGGGCGCCGACGTCGACAATGATCTGGCCTCGCGGTTATTGCAGGCCGAGGGAAAAATGCGGCTGATCTTGATCGAGCTCGCCGGGCGGCGGCCCATCGCGACGGCCGTGCCTACGCTGTTGAAGGCCGCTGGCGAAGCCAACGGCCAGGTCCGTGCCGCGGCGCTCGCGGCCTTGGGGGCCACGATCGAATTTCGCGATCTTCCGCTGCTCATCGCGCGGGTGGCCAATCCGCAGGACGCGGACGACGACGCCGCGGCCGCCAAGGCGCTGGGGGCCGCATGCCAACGGATGCCGGATCGCGAGGCCTGCGCCGCGAAACTGGTGGCGGCGATGTCGGGGGCGGCCGCGCCGGTGAAGTGCCGCTTGCTGGAGATCCTCAGCAGCGTCGGCGGAGCGGGAGCCCTTCAGGCGGTGACGGCCGCGGTGAAAGATGCCGATCCGGAAATCCAGGACACCGCCAGCCGGATGCTGGGCGCCTGGATGGACGTGGACGCGGCGCCGGTGCTGTTGGATTTGGCCAAGAATGCGGCCGACGAGAAGTACCGGATTCGCGCCCTGCGCGGCTACATCCGTCTCGTGCGGCAGTTCGTGATGCCCGATGCCGAGCGCGCCGCGATGTGCCGCAATGCCCTGGCGACCGCGGGGCGCATCGCTGAGAAAAAGCTGGTTTTGGAAGTCATGGGGCGTTATCCCAGCGCGGAGATGCTGTCGCTGGCGCTGGAAGCGACCAAGACCGTGGCGCTCAAAAACGAGGCCGTGGCCGTGGCACTGCTCATCGCCGGGAAAACCGGCGGCCATTCGGCCCAACTTCAGAAGATCCTCGGCGAGATGGGGCACGGGCTGGTGAAGATCGAGATCGTCAAGGCCGACTACGGGGCCGGCGCGAACGTCAAGGACGTGACCACCATTCTCCGCAAGCACGTCCACGACTTCCCCGTGATCGTCTTGCCGTCGCCCAGCTACAACGCCACCTTCGGCGGCGACCCGGCCCCCGGCCTGGTCAAGCAGTTGAAGGTCCAGTACCGCATGGCCGGCAAGCCGGGCGAAGTGACGTTCGCGGAGAACGCGACGATCCAGCTTCCGCGGCCGAAGTAGTTTCGCCAGTGGAAAGACCCGGGAGAGTACGTCGAGCTCGCATGGTGGGGGCTCGCTGCGCTCGACCCACCCTACAGTAGGTTATGCTTGGCATAAGGCCCGAATTCGCGGTTGCCGAGATCGCCGCGAAGGCGTAAGCTATTGTTATGCGGGCGTATCTGGCACAATCCGTGGTTTGGTTCGCCGCCGTGCTGATGCCGGTGGAGGCGCTGCCGGAATTCTCGTGCTCGTGCGGTTGCCAATGTTCGGATCGGCACGTCGTTGCGTCGGCCATCCCGGCCGCGGGGCGCGCCTGCTGCCGGCACCGAGCGGCCTGCTGCCAGAGAGGTGTTTCATCGCCGCGGCGGTGCTGTTGCACCGGGGCGGCCGTGTGCCTCTGCGGGACCAGGCATTCGCCACCGCCCTTGGCCCCCGCGTCGAACCATTCTTCGCCCGGCAAAGAGCGACTTTGCCAGACTTCGGCGGCGGTTGTTGCAACGCTGGCCGCCGCGATTCCGCTTGTCGCGCGGGACACGATCGCTGCGCGTTCGGCCACCTCGGCCACTTCGCTGGAGCGATTGAGCTCACTCTGTCGATTCACGCTCTGATCGACTCCCTGGGGGAGCTTTGCGCGCGGAGGATTGCTTCTCGGCGCTCCCCGACGGTTCTCGCGGTGTTTGGGTGGCGCGCCAAAACGCGGCGATGGGCCTGGTTCCCAGATGTATGGCGCCGCGCCTGGCGAGCCACCGACGATCACCGTTGGGCCCTCTACCGCTGTATGGGCGAGAGCAGATCACTTGGATGGAATTCCCCTTTTTTCAGAAATTGGAGACTTGCGATGTTGCGCGTACGAACTGTTGCTTTGAGTGGTGTTGTGCTCTCGGCCGCGTTGCTGCTCAACGGATGCGGAGCGGTCTCGAACCCGGCTGCCCAGCCCCCGGCCGCGGCCAAGCCCGCGGAGAAGCCGGCCGCCCCCGCGGCGGCCACCGGCAAGCAAGAAAAGCTGCCCGAGGGGCTGGCCGAGCTGTCGGAGTCGGATCGCGCAGCGGCGCTGGCGCAACGCGTTTGCCCGGTGAGCGGCGAGGTGCTGGGCTCGATGGGCAAGCCCTTCAAAGTGACGGTCAAGGGGCAGACCTTTTTCCTCTGCTGCGACGGCTGCCAAGAGGATTTGAACAAGGACCCCGATAAGTATTTGGCGAAGCTGAAGAAGTGAACGCTCAGCACCAAGAACTTAATGCTTAGTGCGCAGGAATTCTCAAAGGTGTTTTATGTCTGATGCAGATCTTTCCCAGCCCCCGCGCGGGTGGCGAAAACTTAAACTCTTGGCCGAGGTGATCGAGGTCCGGCTGCGGTTCATCCTGGTGCTGGTGGCCGTGGGGCTGTTCATCGGTTACTGGGACACCATCAAGAACTACTGGGACCGCTGGACGCGTCCGGCCGCAGTGGCCGTCAAGGAGCTGAGAGCCGACCAGGAGTTCTACTGCCCCATGCACCCGCAGGTGGTGCGCTCGAGTCTCGAACCCAACGGCGACGTGCCGCAGTGCCCGATCTGCGGCATGCCCCTTTCGCTCCGCAAGAAAGGGGAAGCCGCGCCGCTGCCGCCGGGGGTCACCGGGCGGGTGCAGCTCTCGCCGGAACGGGTGCAACTGGCCGGAATCCAGACCGTCGAGATCGGCTACCAGCCGCTGCTCAAGCAGCTCACCACCGTGGGCAACGTTACCTACGACGAGAGCCGGCTATCGCGAGTGGTGAGCCGGGTAAGCGGCTACATCGAGAAACTCTACGTCGATCAGACGTTCGTGAAGGTCAACCAGGGCGACCCGCTGGCGGAAATCTACAGCCCCGACCTGTACAGCGCGGCCCAGGAACTGGTGATGGCCCTGAAGCGCGGCGCGGCGCTGGCCGAACTGGCGGCCAGCGCTCGGCAGCGCCTGAAGCTGCTGGGGATCAGCGCCGAGGAGATCGACGCCATCGCGACCTCGCTCAAGGCCGTGCCGCGGCTGGTGATCCGTGCGCCGCGGAGCGGCTACGTCATCGGCAAGGCCGTGGTGGCGGGAGCCAAGGTCGACGAGGGCATGACGCTCCTGGAAGTAGCCGATCTGTCGGTGGTATGGATCGAAGCCGATGTGTACGAGAAAGACATCGCGCTGCTGCGCGTGGGACAGCGAGTCAGCGCCGCCATGGAATCGACCTCCGAGAGCTTTTCCGGAAAGGTGGCCTTGATCTATCCACAGATGGACTCTGCCACGCGGACCACCCGCGTGCGTTTCGAGGTGGACAATCCCCGCGGCGAACTGCGGCCGGGGATGTACGCCACGGTGCGGATCAGCACCGCGTTGGGCGCCATGGCGTCGCTGCGGAGCGCCGTCATGCGGCCGGCGGCGGGTGGAACGCCCGCCACGGTGACGGTGAGCCAATCGCTGCCGCGGAACGAAGATGTGCTGGCCGTTCCCGAGCGGGCGGTGATCGACACCGGCTCGAAGCAGATTGTTTACGTCGAGCGCGCGGCGGGGCTGTTCGAGGGCGTCGAGGTGCAACTCGGATCACGCAGCGGCGAGTTCTACCCGGTGCTCAAGGGACTTCGGCCCCACGACCGCGTCGCTGCGGCGGGGGCCTTCCTGGTGGATGCCGAGACGCGTCTCAATCCGGCCGCAGCGGCCACGTTTTTCGGCGCCAGCGGCGGTCCGGCGACCCGCTCCGGTTCGGGAAGCCCTTCCACTGGACCCGGCGATTCCCGCGAAAAAGACGCCGAAAAGCAGGACCGCACCACGGAGGCGTCCCCGCCGGCGCCGAAGGATGTGGAGTTTTCCAGCAAAGAGCTGGCCAACATCGCCAAACTCCCGGTCGACGAGCGGGCCCTTTGTTTGGCGCAGCAGATCTGCCCGGTGACCGGGTATCCGCTGGGCTCGATGGGCGTGCCGCAAAAAGTGCGGTTGGACGGCCAGACCGTATTCCTCTGCTGCCCGGGCTGCGACCGCAAGGCCCGGAAGAAGCCCGCGGAAATGTTGCGGAAGCTGGCCGAGTATAAAGCCTCCCTGGAAAAGCCGCGGCAGGCCGCACCATGATTGAAAGCATCATTGAGTTTTCCGTCCGCAATCGCTTCATCGTGATCATGGCGGCCTGCGCGCTGGTGGTCTGGGGCGTTTACGCCGTGGTCAACACGCCGGTCGACGCGATCCCCGACCTCTCGGAAAACCAGGTGATCGTGTTCACCGACTGGATGGGACGCAGCCCTCGCGAGATCGAAGACCAGATCACCTATCCACTCTCGGTCAACTTGCAGGGGCTGGCCGGTGTGAAGGCGGTCCGCTCGTCGAGCGAGTTCAACTTCTCGATGATCAACATCATCTTCGAGGACCACGTCGACTTCTATTTCGCCCGGCAGCGGGTGCTGGAGCGGCTTACCCTGGCCAGCACGTTCCTGCCGCAGGGAGTGGTTCCCTACCTGGCCCCCGACGCCACGGCCCTGGGGCAGATCTTCTGGTACACCGTGGAAGGGGAAGGCCAGGACTTGGGGCGCTTGCGGGCCATTCAGGACTGGTACATCCGCTACCAGCTCAATTCGGTCCCCGGCGTGGCCCAGGTGGCTTCGGTCGGCGGCTACCCCATCGAGTACCAGATCGACGTCGATCCCACCAGGCTGCGGGCCTACGGCGTGACGCTGGGGGAAATCTACTCGGCCGTGGCCCGTTCGAATTCCTCGGTGGGTGGGCGGGTGATCCAGAAGGGCAACGCCGAGTACCTGGTCCGCGGCGTGGGTTGGATCACCTCCATCCAGGACATCGAAAACATCGTCGTCAAGTCGGCCGGGCCGAAGGGCACGCCGATCTGTGTGGCCAATCTCGCCAAGGTCGGCCAGGGCACGCAGTTCCGCCGCAGCGTGCTGGAGAAGAACGGCAATGAAGTAGTGGGGGCCGTGGTGATGATGCGCCACGGTGAAAACCCGCTTACGGTCACCAGACGCATCAAGCAAAAAATCCTTGCCCTTCAGCCAGGCTTGCCCGAGGGAGTACGGATCGTACCCTTTTACGACCGTACGCGATTGATCGAAGGGGCGATCCACACCCTCACCGAGGCCCTCACGGTGGAGATGCTCATCGCCGTGGCGGCGATCCTGCTGATCCTGATGCACGTCGGCAGCGCGCTGGTGATCTGTCTCACGCTACCGCTGGCGGTGCTCTTCTCCTTCATCCTGATGCGGATCTTCGGCATCGCTTCCAACATCATGTCGCTCTCGGGGATCGCCATCTCCATCGGCATCCTCGTGGACCAGGCCATCGTGATGGTGGAAAACGCCACCCATCACCTGACCGCGCACTTCGGCACGCGGCGGGTAACCGGCGACACGCGGGAAATCGTGATCCCCGCTTGCCGCACGGTGGGCCGGCCGATCTTCTTTTCGGTGCTGATCATCCTGCTGTCGTTCGTGCCGGTGTTCGCCTTGACCGGCCAAGAAGGCAAGACCTTCCACCCGCTGGCCTTCACCAAAAGCTTCGCCATGCTGGGCGTGGCCATCCTCTCCATCACGTTGGTGCCGGCCCTGATCCCCACCTTCATTCGCGGCCACTTGCGCAGCGAAGAGGAGAGTTGGCTGGTACGGAGCCTGATCCGCATCTACAAGCCGGTGCTCACCTGGGCCATGCCGCGGCGGAACTTCGTGATGTGGTCGTTCGCCGTATTGCTGATTGCGGGGGCCGGGCTGTTCCCCTTGGACGCGATTACGGGAATCGCCTGGCGCACCGCGTTCTTCATCGTGGTCGCCTTCACGCTGTTCTTCACCACGATCTTCATCGTGGGTTGGCATTGGCAACTGCTCTCCCTATTGAGTCTCATGGCCCTGAGCCTGGCGGCCTACAATTTTCCCCGCATCGGTACCGACTACATGCCGCCGCTGGACGAGGGGAGCATCCTCGACATGCCGGTCACGGTGCCGCGGGCGTCGGTCACCGAGGCGGCCGACGACCTGAAGGCCCGCAATTCCCTGTTGCACCATTTTCCCGAAGTGGAATCGATCGTGGGGAAGGCCGGCCGGGCCGACACGCCCACCGATCCTTCGCCCTTGGAAATGGTGGAAACGGTGATCAACCTGCGGCCCAAAGAGTACTGGCCGAAGCGGAAAATGAACTATCGCGACGCAGAAAAGCAGGCCGCCGTGGTACTCCGCGCGCTTCAGGACCGCGGCGTGATCGACAAGATCGAAAGCCCTGCCGATCTGCACGCGCTCTTGGACCCGGTGACGATGAACGCCGTCAGCCGGATCGATGCCACGCAGCGGGAACTGGTCTTGCAGCGCCATAGGGAGTTCGAGTCGCAACTGGCCGTCCGCTTGACGCGCGACTTCGCGGCCGAGTTGGTTCGCCGCTGGCAACAATCCGGGCGGATCGTCAAACCGGTCGGCCCCGGCGAAATCGACCAGGTTGCCAAGCAGTTGCAGCACGAGTTCGGCCGCCGCCTGGCGATCGACGCCGCCCAGGAGGACGTCAACCGCCTGGTGCAGAAGATCGCCGAAAAGCTGGCCGCCGGGGGCTACGTCCGGCTTAACGCCCAACTGCTTGCCATCGAACGCGGCGAAATCGAAGACGCCTACTACTCCGTCGTGGGCGTGCTGGGCGTCGAGACTCCCACCCTGTTCACACGGATGTACGAGTTCCTCGAAGCCCGCCGCGACGCTCTCTGGCGGGAGCAGACCGGCCCCATCGATTACGAGGTTTTCGACCAGGCCCCCGGCGCGTTCAACTGGTACGCGATCGAGGAGCTTCACAAGGCGGCCGAGGCGCAGGGCTACTGGAACGACGTCCCCGGCGCGTCGTATGCCCGGTTGCTCGCGCTGCGTGCCGAGCTGGACGGGCCGTTTGCCAAGCGGCTGATGCTCTGGCGGAAGACCAAGGCCGACATTGTCCAGGAGATGGACTCCGCCGTGCAGATGCCCGGCTGGGGCAACATCTGGACGCAACCGATCGTCAATCGCATCGACATGTTGGCCACCGGCGTGCGGACCATGATCGGTGTGAAGGTCTTCGGCAGCGACGTCAAGACCATCCAGCAAGCCAGCGAAGAAGTGGCGGCGGCGCTGAGGCAAGTGCCGGGAGCCGTCGACGTTTTCCCCGACCAGAGCGTGGGCAAGGGTTATCTGGAAATTACCATCGATCGCCGAAAGGCGGCCCGTTACGGCGTCAGCGTGGGCGACGTCCAGGACGTGATCGAGGTGGCCCTGGGCGGCAAAGATATCACCATGACTGTGGAAGGCCGCGAGCGATTCCCGGTCCGCATCCGTTACGCCCGGGCCTGGCGCGAAGACGAAGAGAGCGTGAAGAACCTGCTGGTCAACGCCTCCGGCGGCGCGATGTCGGGGGGTGGCACTGGTTCAGCCAGTGGCACGGCCGGCGGCGGCATGGGCGGTGGAATGGGAGCCGGCGCGGCTTCCGCCGGCGGAATGGGGGTCGCTGCCAGGCCCGCCGACGCCAGGCCGCTGCAAATCCCGCTGGCGATGGTCGCCGACGTGCGGATCGTCGAAGGCCCCGGCATGACCAAGAGCGAAAACGGCATGCTCGTATCGTACGTCCAGCTCAATGTCCGCGACCGCGACATCGTGGGCTTTGTCGACGAGGCCCGCCGTGTCGTCGAGCAAAAAGTGAAGCTCCCGACGGGGATGTATCTGGAGTGGAGCGGTCAGTTCGAGGCCCAGATCCGCGCCCGCAAGACGATGCAAGTCGTCTTCCCGGCCGTGCTGCTGCTGATCTTCATCATCCTCTGCCTGACGTACAACAATTTTGTGGACGCCGTATTGATGATGATGGCCGTGCCCGAGGCGCTCGTGGGCGGGGTATTCTTCCTCTGGCTCTTCGGCTACCACTTCAGCGTGGCGGTGCAGGTGGGCTTCATTGCCTGCTTCGGCATGGCCACCGAGACCGGCATCATCATGCTGGTCTATCTCCGCGAGGCGATCGAGAAACGCGGCGGCCTGGAAAAGATCTCCTCGCTCGACGAGCTGCGCGAAGCGGTGATCGAAGGAGCCGTGCACCGGCTGCGCCCGAAGCTGTTGACCGAGGGCGTGGCCATCGTGGCCCTGGCCCCCATGCTGTGGACCTCGGGCGTGGGGCATGAAGTGATCTCGGCCATGGCAGCCCCGGTACTGGGCGGTCTGCTGATTGCCGACGAAGTGGTGGACATGTTCATCCCGGTTCGCTTCTATTGGGTCCGCCGCGCCCGCTGGCTCAAATTACACAGCGGCCGTGAAAGCGGCCAGCACATATGACGGCCGGCCCGTGCCGATCACGGCCATCTCCCAGAATCTATGGCGGCTACCGCCGTCGCTCGCGTCGCGATCGGCCATAAATCTTGCGCTGCCGCTACAATCCCACCAAGAACCGCTATCTTCACTTCCGGCACGCGGCTTGCGATAGGCAAAGAAATACGGCCGCGAAAGCCGATGGCATTTCATGACGGAGCATGTCTGCCGCCAATGCCGGTCGTCGAGGGGCACAATCAATCGTCGTACAGCGGATCGCCAGGTGGTGTAGCCATGTCTTTCATCGCATCGCCCTTGTTGGGACGGATGAACGTTTTCCAAAGGCTCATGTATCAGTGGAGCGAGTTGTATCCCTACAACGCCGTCCACGTCTATCGGATCGCGGGCGCGCTCGACCGCCGCGGTCTGCTCGCGTCGATTGCCCGGGTTTACCGCGACAATGGCCTCGGCGCCGTGGAAGTCGCGGCCGACGGCCAATCGTACCAGTATGAGCGGGAAGAGTTTCCCGAGCTGGAAATCCTCGACGGCGGCGACGATCCGCAACAGCAGATGTTGGCCCACGTCGCGGCGGAGATCAACCGGCCCTTCTCCCGGCCGCGCTGCCAGCCAATGCGGTTCTCTGCCGTGAGCGACGGCCCGAAAACCTTCTATTTGGTTCTGGCCTACGACCATTGGACCGCCGATAGCGTGGCGGCGCGGCTCGTGGTGCAACAGGTGCTGCGCAGCTATTTCGGCCTCGGCGAGCGGGGCGAGAGTCGGCCGCTGCAACTCTACCCGGGCACGTACCGCAAGGTGTTTGCGCAGCGGCTGGGCCCCGTGCGGCTGGCCGCAGCGGCAACCCGGCTGTTAGGCGATGCGATCCGCAATCGGCGGGCGCGGCAGGTGGCCTACTCGGCGGCTACACAAATGGCCGTCAACTTCGAGCAATTCGCGACCGCGCCCGGCACCGTGGGCCGCCTGCGGGAATTCGCCGCTCGGGCCGGAGCCACCGTGAATGACGTCATCCAGGCCGCTTTGGCCCGCGCCTTGTCGCCCGTGCTGCCGCGGCGTGCAAAGGGTCGCGGATCGCAAGACCTGGCGATCGGCAACATCGTCAACGTGCGGGGCGACGCCGCGGGGGATCTCAGCCACGCGTTGGGCGCGTTCCTGTCGTACTACAGCGTCCGCTGCTGCCCCGACGAGAACGGGGACCTGGCCGCCCTGGCCCGGCAAGTGGCTCACACAACCGGCCCTATCAAGGCCCGCCACGGCTACCTGGATGCGGTGGTCAACATGCAACTGGCCAGCCGGCTCTGGCCGCACTTCAGCACCGCGGCCAAACCGCGCTTCATGAAGAGGGCCATCCCCTTGACCGCCGGCGTTTCCAACGTCTACATCCGCGACGTGCTGCTGGATCGCGAGTTGGACCGGCGGATCCTCGGCTACTTCCGCGCCGCATCGACCGGGCCGATCCTCCCCCTGGTGATCACGCCCACCACGGTCAACGGGCAGATGAGCGTGGGCATCACCTATCGGCAGACCGGTTTTCCCCGCGCCAAGATCGATCGCGTCATGGAAGCCTTCCTGACCGAGATTCAGTATCCGGGCGAATCGCCGCGGCGCAGTTCGGGCGTTGACCGGGCGCCGCTGGCACAGCCTGCGTTGAGCGACGCCCCCGTGCCGGCGGAAGCCGCGTAACCGCATCGCCTTGTTGGTCCGCATCGGGCCGCACGGCGATGCACATGCCGAATTTCAGGCGGATGCCGACGCGACCCAGGGCGTCGCAAGATAAGTTTTTCTTTGCGCGTCGGCGGCTCACTTCTTCGCGTTCACGAACCGCCGGCAGAAATCCCGCACCGAGCGCGCAAACGTCCACTCCTCCGTCTCCGGCAGCGACCGCGACGGAGCGCCCACCCAACTCTCGATCACATATTCGTCCGGCGCTCCGCCCACGAACGCGTAGTCGTAGCCCTGCCGCATCACGCCCACATACCAGGTCGCGTCGTCGGCAAGCTCGAGCTTCTTCATCCGGCCGTAGTCCGCCGCCCAATAGATCAGGCTGAACGGCAACTTCCGCTGCCGGCAGGCCAGTTCCAGCTTCTTCACGTCCGGCCAGTTGCCGGCGCACAACTTGTTGCCGATCGTGAAATGATTCCAATCCACGTCCAGCCGGAAGAAGTCCAGCCCACGCACGTTCATCGCTGTGAGCCGGGCTTGGAGCGCGTCGATGAACGCCAATAGCTCCTCGCGTTGCAGCGAGGGATACGGTTCGATGTCGCCGATGCGAATCTGCGGATAATTCTTGCGCACCAGCGCCACGAAGTTCGCGGTTTCCTCAACGGCGTACGCGTCGGGCTTCTTCAGCCGCTGTCGCACGCAGCAGAGCGGCTCGTCCATTGCTATCGCGGAGATTCTTCCGCCGAGCGACAGCAATCGATCCCACTGGCCCCGTTGGGCGTCGAAGACTTTCCGGCCGGTCGTCCCCCATTCCTTCACGGCGCCGACTTCCAGGCCGAGTTTGAGTCCCCATTTTTCGATCTGCGGCAGCCATGCGCGCAGCTCCTCGTCGCTGAAGTTATTGGTCAATTGGGCGGCGGTGCAACCGAGCACGGTGACCGACGCCCGCGTTTCGGTCCACCCCTCCGGCTGTGCGAAAAGCTCTCGCAGGCAACGGGCCTTGGGCTCGCCGGGCGGCATCATCCACACTTCACGTTTGCGGACACCCGGTTCGGCCGACAGAACGGCGCCGGCGACCAACAAGGCGCAAGAGATGGAAATGAGGCGCAACATGTCTTTGCTTCCGATGGCTACGGGAAAAATCCACTCTATTTTTTCGCGGGTGCGGGCGGGGCTTGAATCGCTGCGGCGGACACTTCCACGTTCTGCCCGCGCAGGTACTTGTCGAAGAACGCGCGAACCCGTTCCGACACTTCCTTGCCGCCGATCCCGTGGCCGCCGCCGACGATCTTCACCAGGGTGGCATTGGCCCCGGCTTTCTTCAACGCCGCATACAGGTCTTCGGCTTGTGCCAAAGGGACGAGTGGATCGGCCGTACCGTGCGCGATGAGAAATGGCGGAGCGCTCGCCGCCACGTAGGTCGATGGCGACGCCCGCCGGGCCACCTCCTGCCACTGGTCGATCGGCTCGCCGAACAATTTGGCAAGTCCGCCTGAGGGAGTTTTCGACTTTCTTTTTCCTTCGCAAAAGCTGACGAAGGCGATCATGTCCGACGGGCCGGCGAAATCGACGACGCAGGCCACCCGGCTGCTCGGACCCGGCGAACCACTGTGGCCTTCCAACTGCGGTTGGTTCCCCGTCAGGCCGAGCATGCTCACGAGGTGCCCGCCCGCCGAATGACCCCACATACCGATCTTCTCCGGGTCGATGTTGTACTTCGCCGCGTTGGCCTTGAGCCAGCGGACGGCGGCCTTGCAGTCGTCCAACTGCGCCGGCCAAGGAGCCTGGCCGCTGAGACGATAGTTGGCCGAGGCGCAGAAGTATTGGCCCGAGGCCGCGTAAGGCGCCAGCGCGCCGAGGGCGGAGACCTTGTCGCCGCCGGCCCAACCGCCGCCATGAATGAACAAGATCACCGGACGCGGCCGTGGGCTGTCGGCCTTGGGACGCAAAATGTCCAACAACAACCGCGTGTCGCCGGCCTGGCCGTACGGAACGTCCTGCTGCAACACCACGTTGCCGGGGATCGGCGGAAGCTTGAAAGCCGGTTGCGCGGCGGGACGAGCCGCCTCGGCCGCGCACTGCCGGATCAGCCGGCCACCGTGGTCGGCGCCGCTCCACGGCTTTTCGGCGGCCCGGACGGACAGAGAAGTGATTGCCAGAACAACCGTCACGAGTCGCGCGGGCAAGCGTCGCATCAGCGGTATTCCTTTCCCAGGGTTCAAGTGCCGCCACGCGGCAAGCTTAATTTACCGAAACGGATGTGCGTGCGGTGGCGTTCCGCGGTGCCGCTGTCCCACACGGCGCGGAACTCACCCGGCGCGGTTTCCACGAGCGTGGGATACGAGTTGTGCGTCCCCGCGTCGTAGAACGTCCGCTCCGCGCTCCATGCACCCTTGGCCGGCTGGATTTTGTAACGCAGCGCCATGCGGCTCCACGCCGGGCCGTCGCTGTAAACGTAAACGTGCGTGCCATCGGCGGCGCGGCCGAAAAACGCCTTCGCGTTGCTGTTCCACAACTCCGGCTCCGGCCGGGCCGGCGACCAGGTGCGGCCGCCATCGCGGCTGACGCTGGAGAACGCCCGCGGCGGATCCGTGGCCCGGCCTTCGTTGTCGTAGCCGGCCGTGCGCATCATGAGCTCGATATCGCCATCGGCGTCGCCGGGGGCAAGGTTTCCTTCCTGCAGGAACGCCCGCCCGCTTGACGATTGCGGCACGTATCCGGCCAGGCGCCATTCCAACAGGCTCGTGCTGCTCAACACGAACTGCTCGCGCGAACCGAGCGGATCGTGACGCTTCGTATTGCGGTGCGCCGGCAACAAGTAGCGCGGCTGGCCGTTCTCCATGATCCGCTGGACGCTGCCGCTGACCGTGATCAGCGGTCCGGTGTAGTGCATGGCCAGTTCCACGGGGGTCCACGAGCGGCCGCCGTCGGCGCTATAGGCCGCCGCGAGCCGCGAGTCTTCGCTGTCGGAATAGTTCATCGGGCAGCGCATGGCGAAGCACCATATCACGTCCTGTCCCGGCGGCTTGTAGAGCAGCGAATTGGCGTAGGCGAATTGTATCGCCCCATGCCGCTGGTTGTGGTCGAACACCGGCACCGGCTCGCTCCAGGAACCGCCGTCGTCGATCGACACGCTCGCCAGGACGTCGCCCATATCGGTTTTGCCGGGCACGCCCGCCCCGAAACTGACCACAAGGGGCTTCGCTTTCCACACGGCGATCGACGGCTCCCACAGCAGTGCCGCGCCGGGCTGCTGCTCCACGCGGCGGACGACGCGCACAGAGCCCACGTCGCCGCTGAACTCGGCGGCTCGGACCGCAGCCGAGGCCCACCCCACGACCAGCACGAACGCCCCGGCAAGCGCCGGTTCCATCATTCGCGATAACCGCATGCAAAGTCCTCCCCGGACCACTATTGACAACTCGTTTCTCGATGTCAATACTCAATTCCCGCGCGTCTCGGAAATATATCGCTTCCCTCCCACCGCCTTCCTTGGACCACCGTCGATGATTTGCGAAGACACAGCCGTTGCGGTCCGCCGCGGCGAACATGCCGCGGTGAGGCGCGGCGAGAAGGGCCCATGGTGAAGGCACGATTCGCGGCTTCCCTCAAGCCCGCAAGCTATGCCTGGCTGGTGGTGGCGCTATTGTGGCTGGTCGCGCTGCTGAATTACCTCGACCGCTTGATCATCACCACCATGCGCGATTCGATCAAGGTCGACATCGCCATGACCGATGCGCAGTTCGGTCTGCTTACGTCGATCTTTCTCTGGGTCTACGCGGGGCTCAGCCCCTTGGGCGGATACCTGGCCGACCGCTTGGGACGCCGCCGCGTGGTCCTCGGCAGCCTGCTGTTCTGGTCGTTGGCCACCTGGCTCAGCGGCCGCGCCCACACGTTCGATCAACTCTTCCTGGCCCGCGGGCTGATGGGCGTCAGCGAGGCCTGTTACCTCCCCGCCGCATTGGCCCTGATCGCCGACTATCATCGCGGCGCTACGCGATCGCTGGCCATCGGTCTCCACATGAGCGGCATCTACACAGGCGCCGCGATGGGCGGCGTGGGGGGCTACATCGGCCAGTTTTGGGGCTGGCGATCGGGGTTCACGCTTTTCGGCGCGATCGGCATCGGTTACACGCTGGTGCTGGCGCTGACGCTCTGGGACGCGCCCCCGCGGCAACGCGCGGCGGAAATGCCGGCAGGGGCGAAAATTCCCCGCGGCAGCGTATTAGCCGACCTCTTCGGGCAGTACGGCTTTTGGCTGCTGTTGGTGCTGAGCGTGCTCGTGGGCGTGGTGAATTGGCTGATCTATACGTGGCTGCCGACTTATTTGCAGGAACATTTCACCCTCAAAGCGGGGCCGGCCGGGCTCTACGCCACGCTCTATCTCCAGGCGGCCTCGCTCGCGGGCGCGTTGCTCGGCGGCGCCTGGGCCGACCGCTGGAGCCGCCGCAGTGGCCGCGGCCGGGCCCAGGTGCCGGCGATCGGCTACCTCGCGGCCTTTCCCTGCCTGTTCGTGGCCGCCTCGACCAACGCCTTGCCCCTGGCGGTGGCCGGATTCGTGGTCTACGGCCTCGGCCGCGGCTTCTTCGACGCCAACCTGATGCCCATCCTGCGGAACGTGGTGGATGAGCGCCATAGCGCCACCGGCTATGGATTTTTGAATTTCATCGGCTCGGCCGCGGGCGGAGTGATGGTTTATGGCGGCGGCTTGCTGCGGGACCGCCATGTGGATCTGGGCCACGTCTTCCAGGGCTGTGCCGTGGCGCTATTGCTCGCCGCTTTGATGCTCCTCACGATGCGGATGCCCAAGCCGGGCCGGACGAACGTCTTGCCGGAGTCTGAAACGTAGACGAATGAACATCGACAGGATCTGCGGCTGCTGCTCTGCCCACAAATCCGGAGAGATCGTAGCATGAAAACCACCTTTTCGCTCAATGTGCCGCTTCTGGCGGCGGCGCTGCTGGCCTGTTCGTCGTCCGTGCTGGCCGCGCCCGTGTTGGAGAAGCAGGCCCTCTTCGAAGCCGGCAAAGATGGATACTTCACGTGTCGCATCCCCGGCTTGCTGGTGACTCGCGGCGGCACGGTGCTGGCAACCGTCGAAGCCCGTCGTGGCGGCGGCGGCGATTGGGACGACAATGACGTGCTGCTGCGCCGCAGCTTCGACGGCGGACGCACTTGGGAAAAGCCGCGGCTCGTCGTCGCCAATAAGACCTATGGTCCCGGGCCGATCAGCAACTTCGTGATGCTCAGCGACCGCGACAGCGGCACGGTCCACGCGCTGTTCTGCCACAAGTATCGCCGCGTCTTCCACATGCAGAGCACGGACGACGGCGCCACTTTCTCCGCGCCGGTGGAGATCACGCCCGCCCTGGAAGAGTTCCGCCGCGACTACCCCTGGCGCGTCATCGCCACCGGACCGGACCACGGCACGCAGTTGCGCAATGGGCGGTTTATCGTGCCGGTGTGGATGTCGGACGGGTCGGGCAAAGAGATGGGCAAGGGAAATCTGGGGCACCGCCCCTCGATCGTGTCGCTGATCTATAGCGACGATCGCGGTCGGACTTGGCGCCGCGGCGAGATCATCTGCCGCAGCGACCGGCGTTTCCGCAACCCCAGCGAAACCGTCATGGTCGAGCTGGCCGACGGTCGCGTGCTCTTCAACATCCGCAGCGAGTGCAAGGAGAACCGGCGATTGGTGTCGATCAGCCCCGACGGTATTCGCGGTTGGTCGGAACCGCGATTCGAACCGGCCCTGCTCGAGCCGATCTGCATGGCCAGCATGATTCGCGTGACGTGGCCGGCCCAGAATGAGCGGAGCCGCATCCTGTTTGCCAATCCCGATAACCTGGAGAACAAGCTGACCAGGCCCGGAAGCGTCTGGCACGACCGCAAGCGTCTCACGGTCAAGATGAGCTACGATGAATGCCGCACCTGGCCCGTGTCGAGGCTGCTGGAGGAGGGACCGTCGGGGTATTCCGACGTGGCCGTATTGCCTGACGGCGGCATCCTCTGCTTCTATGAATGCGGCATGTTGGCCGACATGTTCGCCACCAAGTGCGTCACCCTGGCGCGCTTCAATCTCGCCTGGCTGTGCGACGGGCGGGACGCGTTGCCCGGCCACGAGGTACGTGCTCAAGCAGCGCATGGTTCCAAGGATTGTCCGCCCCTGCCTTTGGCTGAGAGAATCACGCTCAACGGCATCCCTATTGCGCTAACATCTCCGCCGGCGGGCCTCGTGGTTCGCCAGTCACTGGGGCTGCTGTGCGCCCGGGCGGTCGACGGGCAAATCGTGCACCGGGCCCGTCAAGGCAGCATTTTTGAGACCCGGGCTACGATCACCCCCGCTGGCGATTACCTGCTGATGTTTCCCGAGGGTCAGCATTACGCCGGCAGCAAGGGAAGGAAGGTCAATACGCTGCTGGCCTATCGTTCTTCCGACAAAGGGCGCACCTGGCAGGGGCCGACCGACGCGTTCCACATCGATTACAGTCAGCACGGCTTCATTCCCCTGATTCCGCGTGGGTCGAAGCGGATCTACGCCTTCGGAACTCAGCCTATCCCCGGCCAATACGACTGGCAGCACGGCCTGCAGGAAAACGCGCCCATCGGCTTCCGCTGGTCCGACGACGATGGCCGCACCTGGTCCGACGTGCAACTCATCAGACCGCTGAACGATCCGGACTTCAAAGGCATGTCGGTGATGAGGATGTGCGAGACCGGCAAGGGTACCTGGTTGATCGGCGCGCATGAAGGCGATTGGTCGGTGAAACCGCTCCGCACCCGGCATTATCTGCTCCGTAGCGAGGATCGCGGCCAAACGTGGACGGTCTTGCCCGGCAGACGGCCCAATGGCTGGTTTGCCGCCGGGTTCGATCGCATGGACGAAGGCCGCCCCATCGCATTGGGCGGAAGCAAGGTGCTGCTGATGTCGCGGACGCCGCAAGGCCATCTGTTCACCGCGTGGAGCGTTGACGACGGCCGCACCTGGACCACGCCGACGCCCAGCCCGTTGGTTCACCCGGACGCGCCGCCGATGCTGTTTCACCTTTCCGACGGCAAGACCCTCATCGCGCTGCACCACAATCGGCACGCGGGGACCAGTTACAGCGGCCTGAGCGTCAAGACCGAAGGCATGAAGGATCGCTCGGAGATCTGGGCGGCCACGTCGACCGACGAAGGCCGTACCTGGAGCGAGCCACGGTTCCTCTTGGCCAATGCGGCGACGCCCGACCTAGCCAACGCCTGGCTGAACTATCAGTGTTCCTACATGGACGCCTTCGTGGATGGCGGCGTGTTGCATCTGTTCATGCCCCACCGCTGGCAGCAAGTGCTGCACCTGACGTTGCGCGAGTCGGAGTTGGGAGAACTCCCCACGCGGGCGGAGATCCAGTGCGCGTCGCTGTCGGGCAGCGCGGGCGCGGCGACTGGGTGGCATGCCCTCACGACGCGCAGCGTCGGGTGGGCACGTGCCGCACAATCGCCAGCATGCCGACCCGCGGCTACGCCGCGTGACAGCATGCCACCCATGAAAGAAGAAGCGGAAGTCCTTCTTCCACGAATCGTTGCGGCCGCCTCGACTCACGACTCATCGCCCGCGAAGCCAATTCTTCACTGGGCGAAACTTCCTCCCATTCCCGACCGGGAGGGCTTCGCCGGCGCGTTTGCCGGCGTCAGCGGCGGCGCCCTGATCGTCGCCGGCGGCACGAACGTCACAGCGAACCGTTGGGGCGATGACTTCGTGAAAACCTGGTACGACTCGGCATTCGTGCTGGACAATCCGCAGGCCGCGTGGCAAACGCGCTTCAAACTTCCCTGCCCCATCGGCTACGGGGTCGCTGTGACGACCGCCGAGGGCATGATCTGCATCGGCGGCAGCGACAGCCAACGGCATCATGCGGACGTATTCCGCTTGCAATGGCGGGGCGGCAAACTCGCCAGTGCCCGCATGCCCGATTTGCCGCTCCCCTGCGCAAGCCTTTGCGGCATGCTGCTGGGCACTTCGATTTACGTCGCCGGCGGCATGGAAACACCGGCCGCAACCACCACGATGAAGACGTTCTGGCAACTCGACATGGCTGCGAAAGCACCCCACTGGGTCGCGTTGGAATCCTGGCCGGGGCCGGAACGCATGTTGGCCGTGGCCGGCGCGCTGGACGGCTCGTTCTACCTTTTCAGCGGCGTTCGGCTCAAGGCCGGACCACAGGGGAAGGCCGTGCGCGAGTATCTCCGCGACGCGTATTGCTTCACCCCCGGCCAAGGCTGGCGGCGGTTGGCGGACTTGCCGCGGGCGGCCGCGGCGGCGCCCTCGCCCGCGGCGGCAGCGGGCGATGCGTTGCTGCTGTTCAGCGGCGACGACGGCACGAAGGTGGATTTCCGACCCCTCGACAAACACCCCGGTTTCGTGCGCGGCGTACTGGCTTATCACCCGCGCAGCGACACCTGGAGCGAGGCCGGCGCGGCGCCGTTCTCGCTCGCCGTGGCGCCGACCGTATCGTGGCTCGGCCAGCTTGTGATCGCCAACGGCGAAGCCCGCCCTCGCGTCCGCACGCCCGCGGTGTGGTCGCTCAAGCTGCAATAGCGAGGTCCGGGTGGCATGCTACGCCGTTAACCCTTTTTTGTTTGTGCACGTTTAACTTGCATTGCGAGTTGGACTTGGGCACGATTTGCTTTGCGAAGGATCGGAGAACCGGCTGACTGCTCCTGCTTCTTGAGAGGGAAGTCTC
>Ga0302320_10002406_pt1 | contig 43932 bp, 20 predicted proteins | sample Bog_T0_3_FD_202130 | JGI IMG/M metagenome (GOLD analysis project Ga0302320, IMG submission 202130) | Peat permafrost microbial communities from Stordalen Mire near Abisko, Sweden - Bog_T0_3 | ecosystem: Environmental > Terrestrial > Soil > Wetlands > Peat | place: Sweden: Abisko, Stordalen Mire...
ATCTGGCTCTGATTCGCTCTCGGAAGGTGGAATGGGTTCTTTTGAAAGAGAGCTTTCAAAAGAAGACCGTCCTGCTGTGCAGCGAGCCAACCCCGGAGCACTGCCATCGGCGGCTGGCGCTGGAGTACCTGCGGGACCAATGGGGCGGCATTGGAATCATTCATCTTTAGGGATCCTCTCTGCAAGCCTGCCTTGTATCAGGGCACGGCTTCAGTCGTGCCGCAGGCGCCGCAAAATCAGCGCGGGCTTCAGCCCCTGGAGGAACGCCCAACGTGCAGCCGAACTGGATCAGAGGATTCCTAGGCTTGGGGGTGGATTGATGAAGGAGCTCGAATTCCTGTGCCTTGCCGTCGGGAGACGAGACGGTGGCAATTGCATAGCCGGAATTGACCTTGATTCCGGCAAGTGGATTCGTCCCGTTCACGACAAGACTCATGGCGCGTTCGCAGACCACGAGATCATTGTGGTTGAAGGCGGGATTCAGAAGCGCAGGATTCTAACGCCACTCGATGTTTTGCGGCTCCGTCTTGACAGGTATGTGGGCAATAAAGTGCAGCCGGAAAACTGGGAGATGGCTCCCGCCTCCTGCGAAGATGCGCACATGGTTCTACGCCGCTTCGATGGGCCGCAAGATTGGGACCAGTTGGTCTCCTACTTGGATCAGAAGGATCCGTTGTTGCACAGCTACAGCGACAGATTCTCCTCTGATGATCCGCTGTTAAAGAGCAGATTGAGCCACTCCCTTTCAATAATCCGGCCCCAGCAGTTGCATTGGAAAGTTGCGCCGCACCCAACCTACCCGAACATACTCAGGGTCCAGGCTGATTTTCGCTTTGCCGATGATCCATATTGTCTTGTCGTCACCGATCCGCTATGGGAAACGCAGTGCCGGCGCTGCGGCCAAGGCCGGCATCCGCATTCCGTTGTCGCCGGAGGCAAAAACGCTCAGGCTCTACTGACGATCAGCCTTGCTGAAAGGCCCCTTAATGGCTTCCATTACAAGCTGGTGGCCGGGGTGGTGATCCTGCCGGCATAGGCGGCTGCGGAAAAGCCCTGGTTTCGAGTGAAATCGCCGGAAAGCGCTCCTCCGGGGCTAAAGCCCGCCTTAATCCTGTTGGCCTTACGCGGGGGTTGAAACCCCCGCCTCCCTCCGAATCGAGTTCTTGCGCAGCTTGTTAGTCCCGGCGGCAATCCCCAAAATTCCCCTCCAGGCGCATGAAGGCCGCCCCGAAGGGCGGCCTTCGCGCATGGGCGTGGTTGGAGTCTAGTTGAAGATGGCGCCGACGGAGACGTTCGAGTCGTGGCTGCAGGTGTAGGTGCCGGTGTTGGGGTTGAGAGTGCAACCCCCTCCGACCTGAACCGAGCAGTAGTTTGGCCCTGCCTGGCTGTAGTAGGGGGGATTTGCGATGGGCGTGCAGACATTCCCATTGAGAGTGCAGGGAGTGCAGCTCGAAGCCCACCCGCCGAAGTGGACACCTGGTTCAGCCGGAGCCGTGATGATCACCGGAGTGCCGTTGGGATAGGTTGTCGTGCAGACAGACCCGCCTGCTGTTGCCTGCTCGGTGGTGCCGCCGCAGTGGATCACATCCGGCGTGCCCGTGGCGGATGGAGCGGTGACCAGCCAGTTGGTCTGGTTCAGGCCCGTGTTGTAGACCGTCAGCGTCGACAGGAGGGCGTCCGCTATCGTCAGCGTGTTACACGTGCCGGGGTTGAGCAGATCGTTGAAATCCGTGGTTGTGACGGTGGTGCCGTTGGCAAGGGTGGTCGTGATCGTGCCGTAGGTCGGCGCGGCGTAGGGGCAACTGAAGGTCGAGATAGGACTGTATACCAGTGTGCTATCCGGATTCGCCGCTACGGCATAGATATCTGTGCCTCCAGAGCCATAGGCGGTGGCAAGTCCTCCGGTGGCTCCCGGAGCTCCGGCTGAATCGACCGGGAAGATCTCCTGTGCGGTGGAGACCCAGGTAGTGGGTTGCCAGGGGCAAGGGGATGGAATAGCAGTCGAGGTGCAGCTGGCCGGGAATCCAACGTGAGAGAAGCCGTTGGTGATCTCCAGCACGGTTGGAGCGGTCGAGAAGGTTCCGTACGCCAGGAACTGCCCGTTGCCGAGCAAATCAAGGTCGGTAATTCCGCTCGGTATAACCGAGATGGAAAGCAGAGGCTCCGCCGCCGCCGTAGCTGTGACCGAAACAGAGGATTGTGCCGTGACCACGTTTTGAGGAGTCGTGGAGGTAGCGGGATTGGTCCATTCGGCCGTGATGTTGGTTGTGCCCTGGCTCACGCCCGAGGCCTGGCCGGCATTGGGTGAAGGATAGGTCGCAATCGTGGCATAGGACGGAATGCTGGAACTCCAGGCAAGCTGCGGCGAGTGCGTCACATCGATCTGAAGACCGCTGGTCCCAGAGGTGCCCAGCGCAATAAACTGGCCAGGTTGGCCCGTCGCGGAGAGCGACAGCGAGCCCGGAATGATGGAAAGCGTGGTAACCTGCTCCGCGACTCCGTTAACCACCGTGAAGCTCGCGACGCCGGTCACCACGCTCTTGTCCGGGTTCATCGCAATGGCCGTGATGGCGACCGTGCCCTGGTCAACCGCCGTGACCAGGCCGCCCTGGGTGACCGTGGCAACCGCCGTATTGCTGGAACTCCAGGTAAGCGGATAGGCGGCGCTGGTGGTGAGGTTCTGCGTGACCGGGGCAGAGGAGAATGTCCCAATCGCGATCAACTGGCTGGTCTGACCCGCAAATTCCACTGATTGCGAGTTGGGCAGGATGGCAATGGAAAGCAGAGGCTCGGTTGCTACGCCGTTCACTGTCAGCGTCGCCGTCGCCGTCACCACGTTTTCCGGCGTGGAACCAGTCAAGGGGTTGGTGTATTGCGCCGTGATGGTGGTCGAACCCTGGCTGAGCGGCGTCACCCCACCGGTGGAATCGACGGTCGCGACCGCCGTGTCGCTTGAAGTCCAGGCGACCTTGGTGGTCTCGTTCAGTTGCAGGCCCGTGGTTCCGTTGGTGCCGATCACGACGAAATTTGCGGTCGGAGCAGCCGGAGTGACCAGAGGCATCGTGATGGTCTGCGAGCTGGGAATCATCGTCAGCGAAGTGATTTCCTGAGTCGATGGACCCAGAACCGCAAAGGTCGCCGTTGCCAGGGAGGCGCTCTTGTCGCTGTTGTTTGTCGCGATGGCCGTGATGGCCGTTGCTCCCTGCCCAACCGACGTTACATTGCCGGTGCTGGTGATGGTGGCGACGGACGGCACGCTCGAGTACCAGGTCACGGTGTAGCCGGGAACATTCGCCATGTTCTGCGTACCCGGAGTGGAGGAGGTTGAGGAAAAGGTTCCAATGGCGAGGAATTGGGCGCTTTGGCCAGCCGACGCAACCGACTGCGAATTGGGAAGGATGGAGAGCGACAGCAGAGGCTCAGGCGCGGCGGCAATGGTGACGGTAATCGTTGCCGTTGCGGTTACCACCGTGCCGTCGGGATTGACGGCTACGGCCGTGATCGCCGTAGTGCCGTTGGCAACGGCCGTGGCCACTCCGGTAGCCGCATTGATCGTGGCCACGGAGAGAACGCTGGAGGCCCACGTAGCTGCCTTGATCGTCGCCGAGCCGACCGTTGCCGATACACCGGTCAGGTTCACCGTCGTGCCGCTTGAGGTGGTGCCGATTGCGATAAGCCCGGCTGTCTGGTTGGCTGCCGTAAGCGTCTCGGAAGCCGGAACGATGGCCAGGGATGCCAGAGGCTCCGAGACTGTGCCCGAGACCGATAAGCTCGCGCTGGCTGCCACCACGCTGCCGTCCGGATTCGTATAGAGGGCGTTAATCGGCGTAGTTCCCGGCCCCACTGCCGTGGCAAGCCCGGTGTTGACGCCAATCGTGGCGACTCCCGCATTGGTGGAACTCCAGCCGACCTTCTTTGTCATATCGACGACGAGGCCGGAACCGGTGGTGGCGAGGGCGACAAACTGGGCGGTTTGACCGGGCGCCGAAAGCGAATCCGAGGCCGGAGTGACGGCGAGCGATATCACAGGCTCCGTGGATGTGGTTCCGCAACTATCGCACGCGGTTACGGTGAAGGTGACAGAGTTGCTGACGATATCGCCGTTGAAGCCAGGCGAGCTGGCAGTGATGTTGGTGATTCCCGTCCAGGCGCCCGAAGCCGTGAAGCCGGTAGCCGTGGCCAGTCCTGAACTGGCAATGGCGGCCACTTGCGGGGCGCTGGAATGCCAGGTAACTTCGGCGGTTATATCCTTGGTCACGGGTGGATGACCGGGGTGGGTATAGTATCCGATAGCTGTGTATTGGTTATAGCCCTGAGGAATACCCGGAGGGGCCAGCGTGGCCGTAAACGCATTGGGCGAGACTACGATGGAGGTCAGCCCAGGGGAACTGCCGCAACCGGTAAGTGACGCTGCAAGGCCGACAAGCAAAAGCGCTCCGACGCAGAAACGATTGAACATATGGGTCTCCTGGGCAAACTTGCGGTTCCGCCTCCGCCATTTTACGCCAAAACGCGGATCTTCTCCGACATTTGATACTAAATCCACAAACTGCTGTGTGCCGGACCTGCTATGCATTGTTTCATACGGAATCAAGACGGTAAATAAGCGCAGCCGGCGGGCCTCGGAATCCCCTGGGGAAACGGGCTCCTCATACCGCCCGGACCGGAAACCCCAAGCGGCCCCCGGCCGGGAGCCCTGCGGACCCGATCAGGATCCAGCATGCAGACTGTTTTTTGAAAGATCGCGCTTTGCCCCTTCCAGCGCCAGCGGCTACACTTCTCTTCAGCATGGCCATCGCCCGCGACAACACTCCGGAACGGCTGGTGAGCGCCTCGCGCGCCGACGAAGAGCAGGGCTTCGAGCTGAAACTGCGTCCCCGCTGGCTGGGCGAGTTCATCGGTCAATCCAAAGCAAAAGAACAACTTGCCATCGCCCTTGAAGCGGCAAAATCGCGCGGCGAGGCCCTCGACCACGTGCTCCTCTTCGGGCCCCCAGGGTTGGGCAAGACCACCCTGGCCACGATCATCGCCAATGAGCTCGACGTCGGCTTCCAGCAGACCTCCGGCCCGGCCCTCCAGATTCAGGGCGACTTGACTGCCATCCTCACCAACCTGCGCGAGCGCCAGGTGCTCTTCCTCGACGAAATCCATCGCATGCAGCCGGTGCTGGAGGAAAAGCTCTATACCGCCCTTGAGGACTACAAGCTCGACATCATCATCGGCCAGGGCCCGGCGGCGCGCACCCATGTGATGGAGATCCGCCCCTTCACCTTCATCGGCGCCACCACCCGGCCCGGCCTGCTCAGTTCGCCGCTCCGCTCCCGCTTCGGCATCCTGCTGCGCCTGGAGTTTTATACCGAGGAGGAGCTGCGCGTCATCGTCACCCGCTCCGCCGAGGTGATGCAGATTCCCATTGACCAGGACGGCGCGGCGGAGATCGCCCTGCGCTCCCGTGGCACGCCGCGCATTGCCAACCGGCTGCTTCGCCGCGTGCGCGACTTTGCCCAGGTGCGCGGCTCGGGGGTCATCGACCGGCCCACGGCCAACGCCGCCCTCACCATGCTGGAAGTCGACGCCCACGGCTTCGACGAGATCGACCGCCGGCTGCTGTTGGCCATCATCCAGAAATACGACGGCGGTCCGGTCGGCTTGAGCACGCTGGCCGCAACCCTGGCCGAGGAGCAGGATGCACTGGAAGAGGTCTACGAGCCGTTCCTCATCCAGATCGGATTCCTCGACCGCACCCCGCGCGGCCGCGTGGCCACGCGCCTGGCCTATGAGCACTTTGGCCTGGCCATGCCGGGCAGGCAGACGCCGCTGTTTTGAGGAGTGAGCGATGTTGGCGGAGTTCGCCGGCAACGCAAAATGAGATTGGAGGAAATGCAATGGCATTGACCGAATCCACCATGCTGGAACTGGGCGTCACGGCCCCTGATTTTGCGCTCACCGACGTAGTGACTGGCAAGACCGTCCGCCGCGACGACTTTCGCGGAGAGAAGGCCCTGCTGGTGCTGTTTATCTGTACCCACTGCCCCTATGTGAAGCACGTTGAGAAGGGCCTGGCGGCCCTGGGCAAGGACTACGCCGGCAAGCCTTTGGGCATCGTGGCCATCAGCAGCAATGACGTGGCCACTCACCCAGCCGACAGCCCCGCCGGGTTAAAGCAGCAGGCCTCGACATTTGGCTTCAACTTTCCTTATCTCCATGACGAGACGCAGGCCGTGGCGCGCGCCTACAACGCCGCCTGCACCCCGGATTTCTTTCTCTTCGACGGCGATTTCCGGCTCGTCTATCGCGGCCAGTTCGACCCCAGCCGCCCCGGCAATGGCATCCCCGTCACCGGCGAGGATCTGCGCGCCGCGATTGACGCCGCGCTCGCCGGCCAGCCTCCGCTCCAGGATCAGCGGCCATCGATTGGCTGCAATATCAAGTGGAAAGGGTAAAGAATTGCCTCGCAACCGCAGCTACCTCTTTTTCCTGCGTTGGGTTCAAGAACAGAATATCGAGGCTCTCCGCCGGATTGAACATTTGACGAAATACTTTTCCGATTTCGATGGCTGTTCCAGAAGGATCGTTGGCGTTGGCCTTCAGGCACAGTGCAATCTTTTGTTCAGTAGAACCGCCGTACGAAACTCTGGCAAGATAGGCAGATTGGATTCCCATCGCCGGTTGAAAGGAACTGATGATCCTTCTTTTCAATTCCCGCTCAACGGGGCCGTCCTGCTCACCTCGGAATAGAATTTCATGGACCCGCAACTCATCCATACCTGATCCCTGACCCCTGCTTTACAGCGCCAGCCCCTTCAAATACTCGTGGAACCGCGGCCCGAGATCGCTGCGCTTGAGCGCAAACTCCACGGTGGCCTGCAACATGCCCAGTTTGTCGCCGGCGTCGAAGCGCTTGCCTTCAAAGATGTACCCGAAGACCTTTTCTTCAAGGACCAGCTTCTTGATGCCGTCGGTGAGCTGGATTTCGCCTCCTTCGCCTGGATCAGTCCGCTCCAGCAGCGCAAAGACCCGCGGCGTGAGCACATAGCGGCCGACGATGGCCTGCTTGGAGGGCGCGTCGGCAAACTTCGGCTTCTCCACCATGCCGGTGCAGTTGATAATCCGCCAGTTCTCGGGATCCTGCGAGCCGGCCAGAACGCCATAGGCGCTGATTCCCGGTCCCTCGACGGTCTGCGCCGCCAGCACCGAGCCGCCCTTCTCATCGAAGACATCGATCATCTGCTTCAGGCACGGCGTCTCGCTCTCGATCACATCGTCGGGCAGAATCACGGCAAAGGGCTCATCGCCCACCAGATCCCTGGCGCACAGCACGGCATGACCCAGCCCCAGCGGTTCCTTTTGCCGCACGTAGCTGATCTGCGCCAGCGACGAGACGCCGCGCGACACCGCCAGCAACTCATGCTTGCCGCGCTGCTCCAGCGTCGCGTCCAGCTCGAAGCTGTGGTCGAAGTGATCCTCGATGGCGCCCTTGCCCCGGCCCGTGATGATGATGATGTGCTCAATCCCCGACGCGACCGCCTCTTCCACGCCATACTGGATGATGGGCTTGTCGACCAGCGCCAACATCTCTTTTGGGATTACTTTTGTGGCCGGCAAAAAACGCGTCCCCAGCCCGCCTGCCGGAAAAACCGCCTTCCGAATTCGCTTGCTCATTCCGTCAGCCTCGTCTCGATAAGAGTTTAAGCTCCGCGTGCCATCCTTGCGAACCTTTTCTGTTGCAAAGGTGAAAAACCAAGCCCCTCACAGCGTCGGCGAATCGTCTCCCAGCAGCGCCTGCCGCACTATCTTGATGGGCGGAAATCCCTGCCGCAAAAAATCATTGTGGAACTGCTCCAGAGAGAAGGCCGCGCCCTGCTTCTTCTTCAGATCCTCGCGCAGCTTCATGATCTCCAGCTTGCCGAGCGTGTAATAAAGATAAGTCGGATCGCCGGCCCCGCGTTTGGTCTCCACCGTCGCCGTCTCCCTGGACTGGTAGCCTTCCTTCTCAAAGAACTCCACGGCCTGGTCGAAGCTCATCTTCCCGGTGTGCATCTGGATGCCCACGATGAGGCGCGCATTGCGCAGCAGCGCGTCCTGAAGCTGGCCGAGCCTGAGGAACCTGGCTTCGCGCTCGTCCTTCGCTCCGGCGCCGGGCTCCCACCCCACGGACGAAGACCTGTCCGTGAGGACCCCGGGCTGGCCGTATCCCTCGTCGAGCATCATCTGTTCGGTATAGTGCGCCCAGCCTTCGATGTCGGTGTTCGCGCCCAGCAGCTTGCGCACCCGGCTCGGCGCCTGCGGCAGCCAGAGAAACTGGATGTAATGGCCCGGATACGCCTCGTGCACCGCCGTCGAAATCACCGTGCCGATATTGAAGGAATGCATGAAGCCCTCGACCTCGGCGGGGGTCATCTTCGGATCGGGCAGCGTCACGTTGAAATAGGCCTCCGTGGCGTGCGTCTCAAACGCGCCCGGCGTGTCCATCGAGGCAAAGGTCGTCGCCCGCATGAAGGGCGGAGTCTCTTCCACGATGGGCCGCACATCCGAAGGGATGGTCACGATGTGGCGCGCGCGGATGAAGCTGATGAGTCCATCGAAGGTGGCGCGAAAGGAGTTCAATAGCTGGTCGGGAGCAGGATGATTCTCGCCCAGTTCCTCCAGCACCTCGGCTGGCGTCTTCGCCGGCTCCAGTTCCTTCGCAACCTGCTTGAAGTGCTCCTGATTCTTGCGCAGATCGGCCCAGCCGATCTCCAGTATCTTGTCCAGCGGCAGGTCCACCATTTCGTCATATTCGAGCTTCTTCGAGAAGGTCTCCGCGCCGATGCGGAAGTCGCCGTTCGACCGCGGAAGCAAATCCGTCTTCAGCCAACCGAGGTAATTTTGCAGCGCCGCGATCACGGCTGCATTGGTCTGCGCAAACTCCGCCTTCAGCGCCGCATCCTGAGCATCGGCGAATGCCAGCGGAACATCGTGCTCAAAGAAGCTCACAATGTCCGGCAACTGCTCGATGGCGATCTCGGTGAAGATGCGCGGCGGATTCTTCAGGTTTATCCGCGCCTCGGCCAACAGCGCCGGCATCTGCTTCTCCCGCGCAACGAGCGAGCGCAGCCGCTCATCCGGCGAGGCGAACTTGCGCTCCATCAGCACGAATGCCCCGTTCGCGCAGGTGCTCGAATAGTTGTCCGCATTCTTCTCCCACGGACGGATCGTCTCCAGCGTCAGAAGCTGCGAGCGGATGTTCGCGAGCACAATCTCGCGGTCGCTGCGCGGAACAAAATCAGCGGCGGCGGCATCGGCATGTATCGCCTCGACGCGCCCTTCAAAGTTCTTGAGCACAGCGATCTCGGAGTCGATACTCTTGCGCGAGTAGTCTTCCAGTTGCCCGTCGTACTGGTGATACCCGGCCTGCGTTCCCTGCGTCGGCGCATAGTGAAAATACACCTGGTCAAAATACTCGTCGGAAACCTTCTGGAACTGCTGCTTCCAATTCTCATTCGCGGCATGAGCGGTAATCGCCGAAGACATAAACACTCCAATCGCACACTGAACCACGAGTTTCTTCAAGTTTTCTCTCGCTATCAATTGCATCTCCTATGCATTCGGGGGCTCTGGCGCCAGATCGGCAAGCAGCTCGCGAATCTCCAGCAGAATCTCGTCAGGGCGCGCGGCAGTCAAAGGATACTTCAACAGCCCCTGCGGTGTGAACTGCGCGCCGCGCTTGGCATTCCGCGCCACCATGCGCATCAGAGTCTGCGGCTCGACGGCCGCCTTCTCTGTGAAGCGGATGTGCAGCTCGGCACGCTTGCGATCCACCTGCGCGATGCCGATCCGCTCGCACTCCAGCCTGATGAGCGACGCCTCCAGCAAGTACACTGTTGCATCGGGCGGGGCGCCGTAGCGGTCTTCCATCTCCGCGCGCACCTCGGCAACCGCCGCCTCGCTCGCCGCGCCGGCGATCTTTTTGTAGAGCCGCAGCCGCTGATTCTCCTCCGGCACATAACTCTCGTCGATGCGCAGAGCTATGCCCAAACTCAGCTGCGTCGCGGGCCGCTCTTCGCTCGTCTCGCCCTTCATCTCCTTGACCGCGGCCTCGAGCATCGACGTGTATAACTCGAAGCCGACCGCCTCGATGTGTCCGCTCTGCTCGCCGCCGAGCATGTTGCCCGCGCCGCGCAACTCCAGGTCCAGCGCGGCAATCTTGAATCCCGCGCCCAGGTCGCTGAACTCTTTGAGCGCCGCCAGCCTGCGCCGCGCAATCTCCGTCAACTCCTGCTCCGGCGGAATGAGCAGATAGGCATAGGCGCGGCGGTTCGACCGTCCTACGCGCCCGCGCAATTGATATAACTCGGCCAACCCGTGCCGGTCCGCGCGATTGATGAGAATCGTGTTGGCCAGCGGAATGTCGAGGCCATTCTCAATGATCGTCGTGGCTACCAGCACATCGTACTCACGCCGCATGAAGGCCAGCATCACGCGCTCCAACTCGGTCTCGCTCATCTGCCCGTGACCCACGGCCACGCGCGCCGCCGGCACCAGTTCCTGAATCCGCGCGGCGATCTCGTAGATCGACTCCACCCGGTTGTGTACGAAATACACCTGTCCGCCGCGCTCCAGCTCCACCTCGACCGCCGAGCGCACAATCTTCTCATCGAACTTGGCCACCACGGTCTGAATCGCCATGCGGTCCTTGGGCGGCGTCTCGATGACGCTCATATCCCGCAGGCCCACCAGTGACATGTGCAGGGTGCGCGGAATCGGCGTGGCGCTCATCGCCAGTACATCGATCTCCTTGCGCATCTGCTTCAGCCGCTCCTTGTGGCGCACGCCGAAGCGCTGCTCCTCATCCACCACCAGCAGGCCCAGATCCTGAAACTTGATGTCCTTGGAGAGCAGCCGGTGCGTGCCAATCAGGATGTCCACCTTGCCTGTCTCCACGCGCTCGACGATGGTTTTTTGTTCCTTTGCGGTTCTGAATCGCGAAATCATTTCCACGTTGATGGGAAACTGCGCAAACCTCTGCTTGAATGTTTCAAAATGTTGAAAGCTCAGAATCGTCGTTGGCGTAAGCACCGCGACCTGCTTGCCGTCCTGCACGGCCTTGAAAGCCGCGCGCATGGCCACTTCCGTCTTGCCGTAGCCCACGTCGCCGCAGAGCAGCCGGTCCATCGGAGTCGCCGATTCCATGTCGTATTTGATGGCCCGAATCGCCGATAACTGGTCCTCCGTCTCGCTATAGTCGAAGGCCTCTTCAAACTCCCGCTGAAACTCGTTGTCCTTGGAAAAGGAGTTTCCCTGCGCGGTGGTCCGCTCGGCATATAACTTCAATAACTCGCCGGCCATATCCTGCATGGCCTTGCGCACCCGCGCCTTGGTCTTGGTCCACTGTTGCGAGCCAAGCCTGTTCAATACCGGCGCTGGCCCCGCATCCGTCGAGCGGTATTTCTGAATCAGATCCAAACGCGTGAGCGGCACATATAACTTGGCAGCTTCAGCAAACTCCAGAATCATGAATTCGACAGAGAGCCCGTCCTGCACAATTTCTTTGAGCCCCTGATACTGCGCGATACCGTGCTCTACATGAACTACGTAATCACCGACTCCGAGGTCGCGGAAGTCGGAGACAAAGGCCGCCGTCTTGGAGCGCCTTGGCTCCGGGCGCGCCGCCACGTCGGCCTCATCGGATAGATCGTTGGCGCCGAAAAGAATCAGATTGGAGTCGAAGAAGCTAACTCCCGCGGCAATGGGCGTGCGCACAATCACCGGCACGCGCAGGTCGCCGGCCAGATAACTCGCTTCATTCAGCAACGTCTCGCCGGGATGCGGGTTGCGGCTGCCGAGGCGATAAGGAATCTGATACTCGCGCAGCACCGTGGCCAGCCGCTCGACATCGCCCTGGTGCGGCGCGGCCAGCACAATCCGCGTCTCGGCCGCCATCAGCGCGCGCAGTTGCTCGGTCAGCGCCGGTATCGAGCCATGAAAACGCAGCGTGGAACGCGTGTTCAGCTCAATCTCGCCTAACGTGTTGTCCTCGTCCAGCACATCGACAACGCCCAGTTGATCGAGATCGAGACCCATGTGCGATTCAAGCTGGGCGGCCAACACTTCGGGGCGCAGATAGATATCCTCTGGCCTCATCAGCGATCCAATCGCCGACCGGTCGTGGCGCTGCTCGACCTTGTTCCACCAGCGTTCTATCTGGTTGCGCACCATGGCCGGCTCCTCGACAAAGAGCGCGCACTTAGGCAGCAGAGTCAGCAGCGACTTATCCGCGCCGGCCACGGCGGAGAAGAATTCCCAGCCCGGAAAGACGCTCACCCCGCCGGCGCTGGCCAGTTCGGCAGCCATCTCTTGCTCTTCACCCGCGCCCTCCAACTCGACGCGCTGCCGGCTCAGCCGCCCATGCACAGCGGCCAGCAGGTGCTCGGTGACCGGCGTCTCGGTCAGCGGCAGCAACTGCGCCTCGTCCAGCCCCGACTGCGAGCGCTGTGTTTCCGGATCGAATCTGCGAATGGTCTCAATCTCGTCGCCGAAGAATTCGATGCGTACGGGGCGGTCGGATTCAGGGGAATACACATCCAGGATCCCGCCGCGGCGCGTAAACTGCCCCGGCATCTCGACGAGATCCATCTGCGTGTAGCCGACGCTGGCCAGGTGCCCGGTGAGCACCTCCACGTCCACCTCTTCGCCGCGCTTCAGTGTTACGGCGAGGCCGGCGTAGTAGTCGCGGCCGAAGAGCCTGAGCGCCGCCGACTCCACCGGCGCAATCAGAATCGAGACCGCGCCGGTAGCCAGCTTCCACAGCGCCGCAGCGCGCTGCTCCTGCACGTCGGGATGTGGAGATAGGTTCTCAAAAGGAAGAACATCATGGGCCGGCAGCCGCACCACCTGCGCAGGATCGAAGGCTCCGGTCAACTCGCAGCCGGCGCGCAACATCGGCTCCAGCGCCTCAGCGGCTTTGTTGTCGGCCACCACCACGATCACCGGCTGGCGCGCGGCCCGCGCCATCAGCGGCAGATAGATTGCCCGCGCGGTAGCCGTCAATCCGGAGACACGCCTCCGCCCCGCACCCAGGCTGAGATGCCTTCGTACGCGTTCAAATCCGGTGGAGTGCTCCAGCTCCGCAAAGATCTCGCGGACGAACGGGAGAATCATGTGATTCCAGTTTAACAGCGGGGGTGAACTGATAGACTTGCCGCGAGCGGCGTTTGCCCGGCACAGAGCGGCAAGCCGGTTTGAAGCCATCGAATGCTGGAGGTATACCTTGCTGAATTCAAAAGAAGGAAAGGCGGAAAATCGTCCCACCAAAACAGTTAAGCGCCTTTCGCCGCTATCATGGCTGCCGGTCGTCGCGTGCCTTTGCTTTTCTTCCGGTTTATTGGCGCAGGCATCAGCGCACCAGCCGGTGGTCGTCGCCTATGTCTTTGCAAAAGACAGCCTGATTCAGCCGGGCGAGATTGCCGCGCAAAAGCTGACGCGCATCAACTACGCCTTCGCCAATTTGCAGGACGGCCGCATCGTGACCGGCTACGCCAACGACGATAAGAACCTGGCCACTCTGGTTGCGCTGAAGCAGCAAAACCCTTCCCTGACTGTGCTCGTCTCCGCGGGCGGATGGCTCTGGTCGGGCGGCTTCTCCGACATCGCCCTCACCAAACAGAGCCGCGCCATCTTTATTGACAGCGTGGCCGAGTTCATCACTCAACATCAACTCGACGGGCTGGACATCGACTGGGAGTATCCGGGCCTGCCCGGAGCCACAAACAACTATCGTCCCGAGGACAAGCGGACTTACACGCTGCTGCTCAAGGAACTGCGGCAGCGCTTCAATCCGTTGGAAGAGAAGCTCGGCCGGAATCTCTATCTCACCGTTGCGGCCGGATCTTCCACCGAGTTTCTCGATCATACCGAGATGAAGGAGGCGCAGCGATATCTCGACACGGTGAACCTGATGGCCTACGACTACTACCAGGGCTCTTCGGACTCGACCACCGGACATCACGCGCCCCTGTTCGCCAATCCCGCCGACCCGAAGAAGGCTTCGGCCGACCAGTCGGTGCGCGAGTTTGAGCGGGCCGGCGTTCCTGCCGCGAAGATCGTGCTGGGCGTGCCCTTTTACAGCCATGTGTGGAGCGAGGTTCCCGCCGACAACCATGGCCTCTTTCAGCCGGGGAGGCCTCCCGTTGGCGAGCAGGCTGGCGGCTCGCCGGAAACCATGCTGAAGAATGGATTCGTCCGCTACTGGGATCCCGTCGCTTCGGCGCCTTACCTTTATAACCCGGACAAAAAGGTCTGGGTTTCCTATGACGATCCGCAATCGCTGGCGGCCAAGTGCAAGTACGTGATGGAGCACAAACTCCGGGGCATCATGTTCTGGGACTATGAATCCGACTCCACCGGCGCGCTGCTTGATGCCGTCGACGCCGGGCTGGGCATCATCCCCGGCGCGCAAGGCGCTGCAAAGTGAGAATGGCTGCACCGCGCCCGGAATCTCGGCTCCCGATTCTGAGAGCTGGGATTCCGCATCGTTTCTGCTATTCCCCGCCTTCGGCCTTTAAGAACGAATAGAAAAAGTCCAGCGACTTCCAGTAGGAATCTACCGGCAGGCGCTCGTCCTGGCCATGGGCGCGCTCGTCGTCGCGTTCCAGTGCGATGGCCGAGTAGCCGTAACAGGGAATCCCCGCCAGCGCAAAGTAGATTGAGTCGCTGGCCCCGTTCGCCATCACCGGAGTCACAGGCACGCCCGGCCAGAGAGCCTGGGTAATGCGCGTCAACGGCTCGAAGACCTCGGCGATGGGCGCAGGCGGAACCATGGCTTTGCGCTCTGGCGCCGTGTCGGAGACTTCGCCCGCATCGGAGACGTACTTCACGGTGAGTTTCGGGTCGGCGAAGAGTGCGATCAACTGCCGGCGAATCTCCTCCGGCGAGTGGCCCGGGAAGATGCGGCAGTTTACGATGGCCTGCGCGGTTTGGGCCAGCGCGTTGTTGGCGTGGCCGGCGGCGAGACGCGTGGCGACACAGGTGGTGCGGAAGTTTGCGTTGAAGCTGGGTTCGGCAGCGAGGCGCTTGGCGGCGGCCAAATCCGGCGGCGTGGCAAGAATGGCGCGCATATCCGCCGCTGTCTGTCCCGTCTCCTGGCCGGCAAGGTTTTTGAAATATGTGCGCGTGACCTCGTTCATCTCGAAGGGAAAGGTGTAGGCGGCCAGCTTGTCGAGCGCCACGGTCAGCTCATAGATCGCATTGTCGGGCCGGGGGCGCGAGCTGTGCCCGCCCGCATTCACCGCCGTGATCTGAAAATCGGAATAGACCTTCTCCGTAGCCTCCACATCGGCCACCATCGCGCGTCCGTGGTCCAGCTCCACGCCGCCCGCGTCGGGATTGATGACCCAGGCCGCATCCACTAACTCGCGATGCTGGCTTACCAGCCAGCTCGCCCCGTTGAATTTACCGCCCTCCTCGTCGGCTGTAAGCGCCAGAATCAGGTCGCGGCGCGGCTGGTAACCCTCCCTGTGCAGGCGCAGAAAGGTGGCCACAAGGGCAGCGTCGGAGTTCTTCATATCTTGAGAGCCGCGGCCATAGTAGTAGCCATCCTTTTCGACAAACTCAAAGGGATCGGTGTGCCAGTCGGAGCTGAGCGCCTCCACCACGTCCATGTGACAGAGAAAGAGGACCGGCTTCTGCGAGGGCTGACCGGCGGCACGCAGGCGGACGACGAGGTTTTGTTTGCGCGGATCTGGCCCCAGCAGATGCACGTCCTCAGGCGGAAATCCTGCGTCAAGGAACCGCTTCCGCATCGCCGCGGTGGCCGTGGTCACGTTGCCCCTGGGCGTGTCCGTGGTATTGATCTCGATGAGTTGCTTGAAGATCTCCCGCGCCAGGGCGCGATCCTCCGCTGAAGCGGTGGGCAGAGCGTTCTGAGATTGAGCGGCAGAGCCCAAGCAAACGGCAAGAGCGAGGGTGGCCAGGGAAGCAAGGAAAACGATTCGGCGCATGGAGGCATTGTACGGCCCTGGGAGCTCCCGGCTTGCGCAGCGCGTAAAATCGACTTGTTGCAGTCCGGGGAAAAACCATCGAGGTGCAAAATGAATTCCAAGGTTTTTGCCGCAGCTTTTCTTGCCGCTTTCACCGTCGCCGCCGCCGCTCAATTGCCTGACCCGCCGATCACGCGTCCGAAGATTACCGGAATTTCGCATCTGGCGGTCTATACTTCGGACCCCGCGGCTGCCGACCGCTTCTATCGCGGGACCGTCGGCGCGGTGAGAATGCTCGATCCGGAGAACCCGAAAGGCGTGCGCTACGCGCTCAGCGCCACGCAGTTCATTGAGGTGCTGCCGCTGCCGCCGGGCGCGGGGATTAACCGGCTGGACCACACCGCCTATAACACCGACGACGCGGAAGGGCTGCGCAAATATCTTGCTTCCAAGGCATACAAGGTGCCTCCCTCGGTGCAAAGAGGCGCCGACGGCGGCCACTGGTTTACGGTGCTCGATCCCGAGGGAAACAAGGTGCAGTTTGTCGAGCTGCCGCATCTTCCCCAGGCCGTGGTTGCCCCCAACGCAATTGGCCATCACATCATCCACGTGGGTATGCTGGTGCATAGCCGGGCTGTGGAAGACACCTTCTATCGCAATCTGCTCGGCTTCCGCCCTTACTGGTTTGGCGGCATGGTAGAGGGCAGGACCGACTGGGTGAGTCAGCAGACCCCGGACAGCCACGACTGGCTGGAGTACATGCTCAATGCCAAGCCGGATATCTCTGCGCACGATTTGGGCGTGCTCGATCATTTTTCCATCGGCGAAGTCTCGGTGGACGCGGCCTTCAAGACCCTCAAGGACGGGAACCGCCTTGTGGGAGTGGAAGCCCAGGAGCACACACAGATGGGCAAGGATGGCAAGGGCCAGTTCAACTTCTACGATCCCGACGGCGTGCGCGTGGAACTGATGAACTTTCACGCCACGGAAAAGCCCTGCTGCTCGGCGTTTACAGCGGATGATCCAGCGGAGTAGCCGCGGTGGACTTCGTCCGATGAGTGGGCCATAATAACAAAAGTGGAGGAAAACATGGGATATGTAGGCCAAATCGGCAGTTCCAAATATCGGGGCGCTGGCTATGAGGTGCGGGGGAAGAAGTCGATGTCGCAAACTCCGGTCAAGCTCCCACCTCCCGTGAAGGTTCCGCCACCCCCAACCCAAGCGAATTCGCCGAAGCAGTAAACATAATGGGAACGGAGAAAGCCGATGCCGGCTACGCTTCTCGCATTACAAGTTTCTCCCGTTCTTATGAGGATTCTCACCGGCGAATATCATTCCTGCCTTGACCCTCATTTCTGGACAGGGCTCGCAAAGTACGAGAGAATTGGAACAGGAGGCATTATGGGCTACGTTCAACCAAAAGGAAGTTCGAGGACAACGGACGGAAGAAGGCCAACAACGCGGGGAAATGATCCTGATCGTCGCCCTCCAGTCAACATGCCTCCACCTGTGAGGATTCCGCCTCCGCCCTCACCCGCGCAGATTTCCAGGCAGTCTTAAATTGTGCGTTGAACTGAACGGCGCTCCCTACGAGCGGGAGTTTCAACAATGCCCACAAGCTTAATTGCGCTTCAAATCCTTCTGATTCTTCTCCCCGGCTTCGCCGCTAGCTATTTCGTCCAGTTTCTGGCTACTCGCAGGCCCCAATCGGATTTGGAGCGAGTCATAGAGGCGCTGCTTTTTAGCTTTGTTATCTATGTTTGCTATGTCTGGTTGAATCACGGGCAATTGCCATTCCATATGAGTATTGATCCGGTTTCCAAAACGGATACGGTACTCTGGGATCGTGTGCAACTCGCAGAATTGGCCGCCATTACATTTGTTGTGGGTTTGGCTTTGATTGTTTACCTAAGGTTCGACGGAAACAGGATATTTCGCCTCTTCGATATTACGGATCCTAACGTCCTCAGAAAACTAAACTGGCTAAAACTCACGGAGCGCACTACTCGGAATTCCATTTGGAATGATATTTTCGAAAGTGAAGCTGCTCAAGATCAAGTGTTACAAGTTGAACTGGAAGATGGACGGAGTGTGCTGGGAGTTCTCTTTTATTATTCCGATCTGGCCGATGACAGCGCTTTGTACCTTAAGCAAGCTGCGTGGGTTAGCGCCAATGGAGAGAAAATTCCCATCCCAGGTCCCGGGATACTCTTAACCAAGAATTGCGGCATCAAGAGCATTAGCCTGCTTTATTCACTTGGTACTTCTGGTGCTGCAGAAGCAGATAAAGCGGAAGTTTAATCTTTCTTCTTTTAGCCTCTCGTCTCGCCATACGCGTTAAAATTCACATATGCCCGCCACCACGCTCTCTTCCGCACTTCTGGCCAAGTACGAGCCCGTGATCGGACTCGAAGTCCACGTGCAACTGCTCACCGCTACCAAAGCCTTCTGCGGTTGCGCCAATCACTTCGGCTCGGAGCCCAACACCAATATCTGTCCGGTCTGCCTTGGGCTGCCGGGGGCGTTGCCGGTGCTCAACGCCAAGGCCGTCGAGTTCGCCACGCTGGCCTCGCTGGCCATCAACTGCGAGGTGCGCGAGCGCTCCATCTTCGCCCGCAAGAACTACTTCTATCCCGACCTGCCGAAGGGCTATCAGATTTCCCAGTTCGACAAGCCGCTGGCCGAGCACGGATGGATCGACGTGCCGACCGCCGACGGCGGGGCGGACGGGGTCCCCGGCGACAGGTCTTCGTCGCCGGGGCGTAAGCGCATCGGCATTACGCGGCTGCACATGGAAGAGGACGCCGGAAAGAGCATCCACGACGGCATGGCCGACTCCACCACGCGGACTTATCTTGATTTGAACCGCTGCGGAACGCCGCTGGCCGAGATTGTCTCCGATCCCGACATCCGCACACCGGACGAGGCCTTCGAGTACCTGACTCGATTGAAGGAGATCCTGCTCTACTGCGGCGTTTCGGACTGCAACATGGAAGAGGGCTCGCTGCGCTGCGACGCCAACGTGAGCGTGCGCCTCAAAGGCGCGGAGAAATTCGGGACCAAGGTCGAGGTCAAGAACGTCAACAGCTTCCGCTTCGTGCGCCTGGCGCTCGAATACGAGATCGAGCGGCAGATCGAGGTGCTCGAATCCGGCGGGCGGGTGATCCAGGAGAGCCGGCTGTGGAACGCCGCCGAGGGCCGAACCTATTCGATGCGCTCCAAGGAGCAGGCGCACGATTATCGCTACTTTCCAGAGCCGGACCTGCCGCCGCTCGTCGTCTCCGCGGAGTTTTTGGCCGAGGTGAGGAAGGAGCTGCCCGAGCTGCCCGAAGCGCGCCGCGCCCGCATGATTGCCGAGTACGATCTCAGCTCTCAAGATGCCTTCACGCTGACCGCCGAGCGCGCCTTCGCCGACCGCTTCGAGGCTGCCGCGAAGACCGCCCGCAATCCCCGCCGCGTGGCCAACGTGCTGCTGAGCGAGGTCGGCGGAAGGCTGAAGGCGCTCGGCCTTGAGCAGGAGCAGTCGCCTGTCTCGATGGCCGGCATTGTGCAGGCCGCCGATCTGCTGGATGAGGGCAAGATCAGTTCCAAACAGCTCAAGCAGCTCTTCGATGCGTGCTTTGAAAATGGCGAGGACTTCCCTGCCGTCTATGAACGCGAGAAGCCGGAGCAGATTACCGATGCCTCGGCGATTGAAGCCCTGATCGACCAGGTCATCGCCGCCAACCCCAAGCAGGTGGAGCAGTATCGCGCCGGCAAGAAGACGATGGCGGGTTTCTTTGTGGGCCAGGTGATGAAGGCGTCGAAGGGCCAAGCCAACCCGGCCCTGCTCAATGAGCTGGTGACGAAGAAGCTGGAGGGGTAAGCGGGAATGGCGGAATGATTCCGCTGCGGCGATTTGAGTTCCGCGGTATAATGGCCCCATGAGCGTGCATGTGATTGGCAACCCGGTGCCCACCCCTGAAGAAATGGGCCGAATTCTTGGGCTCAGTCCCAAGCGCGTGGCGGCTGTGCGCAGCATCATGAGCACTCCGTCCAGCCGGAAATCCTCAAGGAACAAGAACAGGGCGACGTCCTCCTCCAATATGAAGCGGGACCGCTCTCGAACCTCTTCCAAAGGCCGTGGCAGGCGATAGGCATGGTATGGCAAGTCGCAAGCGTATCGAGTCCGTCTTTCTCAACATCCCATACGATAAAGAGTTTGAAGACTTGTATGTGGCTTATATCGTGGGCTTGACCCAACTTGGCCTGCGCGTCAATGCAACGCTCGCTGTTCCGAATCAGGGCCGGCTCGAAACCATTATTGGACTGATTGCGAAGTCCGATTCTTCCATTCATGACCTCTCAAGGAATGATCTCTCGAAGGGGATTCCCCGCTTCAATATGCCATTAGAACTTGGTCTTGCTCTCTATCGCTGGCACGCGACGAAACGCAGGCACCGGGTCTACGTCTTCGAGAGCAAGCCCTATCGGGCACAGAAATCTACCAGCGATATCAACGGAATTGATCCACAGATTCATCATGGAACAGCGAAGGGCGTCATGGCGGGACTGCGCAATATCTTACGGCAACCGGGCGACGTCACCACGGTCCCTGAGATGCTCCTCAGCTATCGCGCCGTAAGAAGAAAGTTGCCTGTATTAAGGCAGAATGCAGGCGGAAAGTCGCTCTTCGAGGCATCGGTCTTCCATGACCTTACGCTTGCGGCTCTCGTTGAATCCCAGAAGCGAATTCAAAGGCGAGTCCGCAGTCATCCCCGCTAACACTTCTGCGGCTGCAAAGGAGTTTTCCGCAGCCTCCTCTAACTGTCGAATACAGTCAGACGAAAATCCCCTCACCCGTCTGGCCCAATAGCTCCTTTACTCTTTGCTCTCCATTGTCGGTATTCAGGAGCTCGACCGGCGCTCACCCGCCTAGCCGAGGATTCGGCCTGTCAGCCATTGCTGGGCGCGTTCCCAGCCCTCACAGAGGCGTTCAGCCGAGTCCAGAACCCGGCTGAACCCGTTCTACTCCATTCAGCGCAGTCACCCTACTTGAGTTTCAGCTCGACTTCGAAGGCCTTGCGCGTGTCCCAGGAGCTGACGGTCTTGACAGCGCTTTTTTTGCCGTCCTTCTCCGCCCACAGCTCATGCTCCTCAGCCATATTCACCTGGGCAAAGCGGAAGCGGCCTCTCTCTGTGGTGGTATAACTCCGAATGTTCTTCGACTTCAGGTCTTTGAGAAAGACGGTTGCGCCGGCAACCGGGGCGGAGTTCGAGTCCACAACGGCGCCCATGACCACCCTCTGTCCCAGGTTCTGCGCCTGAGCGCAGAGCGATCCCGTGCAATATCCGCTCGGCCCGTCCCGAAACATCAAGGGAGCCAGACAGAGGACAAGAACGGCAAAGACCGCCCGGGCCGCCAATTTCTCGCGATTCTGCTTCACGCTTACTCCTCTTCCTCGCCGGGAAGGTCCTCGTCGTCCTCGTCCAGATCGTCGCCTACCCGCGACAACTCCAGCGGTTCAACGCCGACCACCTCGTACTCCGTGCCGCATTCATCGCAGGCGACCACGTCGCCTTCTTCCACTTCGTCCAGTTCGATGTCTAGATCATTCTCGCATTCAGGGCAGCTCGGCATGGCGGCCTCCTCTCTTTCCAGGGCATTTCACATTGCAGGATGACAGTCTTCTGCGATGCATCTCCGTTATTCTTGGGGAGAAACCGGCCTCAGGTCAAGAGCCGCAAGCCCGAAGCGCGACCGGAAACCCCCAGTGGAAGCATACGCCATAATCTCCCCCTTTGATGTGCGCTTGCAAGCCGGGGATGCTGCACAATTACCAATCCGCGCGGGAATCCTGAGTAGGCGCAGGTTGCCCGCCCCGCCCTGGCCGGGTTTGACCTCCAATCCAGCCCCCCGTATCATCGAATGAGGGAGTTGTGCGCGAATTCGCATTCGTCCGCTCCTGGCCGGGCCTTCTCAGCCCGCGCCTCCAGAAGTCCCATCCGGCGGAGTAGCTCAGATGGTTAGAGCGACGGATTCATAACCCGTAGGTCGGCAGTTCGATCCTGCCCTCCGCCACCAATTGAATCAACAACATAGACTGGAGTTCCAGACTCGTTTCCCGCGCGCGGCCGTTCTTGTGTCGGGCAAGAGGGACGCTGGAGCGGAATTGACGCCACAATTGCGATCCGGCGCGGCGGGAGAAGCGCATCGCTCCCTGTGCCGCCGGTGCAAGGAGCCAGACCTTGCCGCAATATCAACTCAAGGGCGGACTAATGTTCTTGAGCTGAACGAAGAGTGACGACAGGTGCAGAATCGGCATAGGCTGCTGTGTCAGGTCAGACATGACGGTCAGGTCGAACTGCAATTGTGCATTCAGGGTTGACGGCTGAAGGGAGCTATACCAGTTTTCGCATCCCTGCGCCTGTTCGCTGATGATCTCCGCAAGCTTCGCGCCGTCGCCGCCGGCGCGCACTGCCACCTGGGTGGGCGGCATCAGATAAACGGGCAGACGCACGCTGGGCACCTGGCTGCTGGGTGAGTACTGGTAATAGGCCGTGAGCGCGAGAGTGACTGAATCCGTGCCGGAGTTCTCAAAGAGCACCTGATACAGCTCAGAAAGCTGGCAGTCAAGGGAGCGCGTGACCGGGGTGTTGGGGTCGATGGCGTTGATGGTTGCCAGATCAATGGGCTGGTCATTGGTGAGCGTGGGTAGCAACGGATCGGCAAAGGAGACAGTGGGGGTGGTGTAAACGAATACGTCGGCGATCTTCCGCCCGGCGAGTTTCTCGTTGCGCGTGAGGTAAACGGAGATCTCGGCGTTTTGGTGCTCCAGAATGTCGAGGCTGGGCAGCACAAAAGTGCGCTCGGCGATCTTCGCCGCCTGGGAGGCCAGAAGGTAATCGCCCGCCGGGTTGGTATAGACGAAGCTGAATATCTGGCTGTCCGGCTGGCCGTAGGGATGGCAGGTGTAGTCGGGCTGGATCTGGATGATCGGAGAGCCCACATTCGTTGGGGGCGGGACGGCCAGCGTCACGGTCACGCACAGAACATCGGGAATTTCGACCTTATCCTTCGTGATCGTAATCGAGGACTCCGACACCGTGAAGAGGTAGGGCGCAGCCGAGTTGAAGATGCCGCTCTTCAAGCGAAGGCCGGCGGCGAGTGCTCCCGCGGAATCCGCAATCCACTGCGAGATGGCCGCGGCGGACTCAAGCGCCGTCTGGGCATTGCCGATTTGCGTTGGATCGCTGGTTCCAACATCGAGCGGGGCGAGATAGTTGTCGAGATCTGCCTGAATGGCCGGGAAGACGGTGGCGAACTCGGCGAGATTGTCGAAGAGATCGCGAGCCGGAACATCCTGGTTGAGCAGCCGGGAGACCTTGTTATTAAAGCGAATCTCGCCGTGGATTGCATCGTTCAGCGTATGCACCGGGAGCGACCAGGTGAATCCGTAGTTCCAGGTGGTTGCCGAGGCCAGCGGGTTGTAGTTGCCAGGTTCGCTGCAACTGTCGCCGGCTTTCAGGCTGAGCCGCGGCAGATTCCGCCCAAGCGCGGGCTTATAGCAGTCGGAAGGAGCCGGATGCGCGGATTCCTGCAAGACCAGCGTCGGTGTGGCCGGGAAGGCGCGCAGCACCAGCGGCACCTCGAACTGGCCGAGGATGCTGTTCAGCGGCCAGGGCGTGCCGGGATCATTTGGATTATCGGCAAAGCTCAGCCACGTGGAAGGCTCGTAGCCCTGAATGCCGGGAAGAGTGGATATCTCGTGCTCAACGTACTGGCAGAGGTACTCCAAATTGAGCGTGACGCTGCCTTCGGCCGTGGTGGTAGAACTGAGCAGCATGTTGAGGAAGTGCGAAGCGGGATCGCTGCCGGCAAAAGCCAGGTTGAGTTTGGGCGAAGAGAGCGAAATGTTGTTGGGCGGCGCGGCGCCGGCATCAATGTTGCCCACAGGGGCTCTCATCTCCACATCGCCATACAGGCGCGGCGGCTTGAGTTCGCCGGGGTTCCTTGCGATGGCGGCATTCACCGTGGAATCGAATTGAATGCCCGCCTTGACCGCATAGAAACCGGTGAGCATTCCCAGCATCGACTGGTAGAAAACCTCCTGAATTGCATCCTTCTGGCTCTGCGTGACATCGGTCTCGTCCTTGAATACGGGGACCATCGCCTGCTTGAGCGCGCCGGCGAGCGCCCGTTTCGCATCGAGCAGCAGTTGCAGCGCATCGGGCCCGGAGCTCTTTTGGCGGAGAATCAGCGCCGGCGCAACATAGCGGGGAGTGAGAAGCGCATCAATCTCGGTAAGAGTGGACTGCATCCACTGGTCGAGATCGACGCCGGCGAACGAGCGCAAGGTAAAGGCTCCGCTGGGAGAGATGACCTTGCCGGTCTCGTAGGAAATGATCTGTGTGCCGGCGCGGGAGACCAGTTGGTTTGAGATCGGCCTGGGAGCAAACTGCCGGGGCGCGCCGGAATTGCCGATCTTGTAGGAGATGGCGGTCGATTGCAGCGGATCGCCGAGTTGCACGGCCCACAGATTGTCGCGCGCGCTGCTCGTGAAGGAGTTACTGTCAGAGCCCGTGGCGATGTGCAGCGTGACGCCCTTCAGGCTTGCGAAGGCCTGCGTGAATGCGTTGGAGAACGCGGTAATGTCGCGCTGCACCGGGTCCGCCGCGACCGGTTGCAGCTTGCCCGTGAACGTGCGCCATTGGTTGTATTTGCCGAGCTCGACGGAGCTGGAAGTCAGCGGACCTGTCCAGGGCGCAAGCGTCGCGCTGATTGAGGAGACGCCGGAGGCGGTGCTGAGCTGGCCTTCCACCAGATACGGGTTGCGGCTGATTGTCACACCGGCTGTGACGCGGAAGATCTGTCCCTGGTTGAGCTTTGCGATATCCAGCGGGACGGCGATAGTGAGTTCGGGAGTGAGCACGACCGGGATTCCGCCCGGAAGCAGGCTCTGCAGCCACTGATAAATGTTTTCGACCCAGGCAATGAGGGCCAGCGCATTGGCCGGGCTGAAGAGCGACTCCGCGCCCGGCAGCACGCTGGTGGAGAGCCCGATCTCAACGCCATTGGGGTCGCCAAGCTGGAAGAGAACCTGCTTGTAGACAGTGATGGCGTGCTCCACGCGCGACGCCGCATCGGACGATGTGAACTGGCTTTGATCGAAGGCGAGCAGCAGTTCGAGGCTGGGCTGCTTATTGCTGTCCGGCACGATGCGGTAGGCGTTGGCGACACCGGGCCACTGGCCCAGGCCGATCAGGCTGTCGGTGTAGCCCGCGATCTCAGAGGGTGGGCTGGCCGGAAGATCGGCAGGGCTTTGCGGACGCGTAAGCTCGCTGAGGATGCGATTGCCGAAGATGTCCTGCCAGGCCAGATCGAACTGGAGCAAGCCGCCCACGCCGAGGTAAGGGCTTTCGGATGGCAAAGGCAGGTCCGCGGCCAGCGCCTGCGGCGGATTCTGGATCAGCGAGGGATAGGGCAACGTGCGGGTGTAGATCCACTCATCCCCGGGAGCAGCCGCCGCGGGAGCCTGAATCCTGTCGTCCGCTGGAGCCGCTTGCGGCAAAACAGGGCTGGCGGGCAGTCCCCAGGCGCTGAGCCGGAAATCGGGATTCTCGGCCACGCGGTAGCCCAGCAGGTTGTACATGTGCTGGAGGTAGAGACTGCCCCACTGGTTGAAGTTCGGATCCTTGGGAGCAGGCAGAGGCGCCGGCGCGGTGCGCGTGGCAGTGAAGCCGGCAACCCCGGCCTGGAGCAGCGGCGAGAGCGTGATGGGGCCGGCCAGCGCGTGCAGCGATTGCCCGGCGGCGAAGAAGCCGGGAACGCCGGCGTTGGCCGCCGCAATGGCGGGAATGGGCGCGTTGTAGTACGCGGAGAGACTGGCGCAGGTGTTGCCGCCCGGTCCAACGCCGATGTTGACGGCGATGGGCGGAAGGATCAGGCCCGTGTAGGCGGGCAGCGGGTTGGGCCACGATGTGCGGTGCGGGTTTGCGTTCTGGATGGCCTGCGCGGTGGTGTTGAAATAAGCTGCGATGGCGTTCAGATCGCCGCCCGGAGCGATGTTGCCCGGGGGAACCTCGTAGCGTCCGCCCGCCACCGTCACAGAACCGCTGAGAGGCGCGGTGGAGTTCATTTGAACCAGGACGCTGATCTCGGTGTAGTAGGCGGCGGCCAGCGAGGCAAGCGTGTCGGTCGTAGTGGTAAGCCGCGTCTCGACGGCCACCTCGACGGCCTCGGCAATGAAGGCGGCATCGCTCAGGTCGAGCGGCTCATTGGTCGCAACGGCGTTCATGTACTCCGCGACGCCCTGGCTGGCGGGAACCGCTTCGCCCGCCGATTGCGGCGCGTCGATTTTGAAGAGCGAGAGCACGGCCACCTGAGCCACATCGCCGTTGGAGAAGATGCGGTCGGGTAGCCCTTGCAACTGCCCGCCGCCAATGCCGGTGGTGTAACTGAGATAGAAGCCGCCGGAGCGCGTGATGCTGGCCTCCCACAGCAGGCGCAGAAATTCGGTGGGCGCGTTGATCACGTTGGGCAGAGGCGCAGCCGCCAGCAACTCCGCGCGCGTGCTCAACTGGAGGCCGCTGGGCGGATGCGTCTCGGTGGAGAGATTCACCTGGGCAATGCCCATCAACGAGGCGGATTGGTCGTCCGACTGCCAGCCGCTTGCATCGCTGCCGGTGCTGGCCGGCGGATAGAGCAGAACCATCTGCTGGAAGCTGCTGTCATCCGAACCGAGGCGATCCAGCAGGCGCTCCAGCAGCAGGGTATCGCTCTGGCTGGCGCCGATCAGCTCATAGAACCGCGAAGAGGCAGCAGCGCCGGAGGCCGCCGCCGTACGGCGCAGCGAGAAGCTGATGAGCGTGCCGAAGCCGAAGTTATTCGCCGCCTGCTCCCTGGTGTTGCCGGTAGCCGCATCGGTGCGCGCCAGCACCGGCCTGAATCGAGGCAGCACATCGGAAGAGCCGGGCAGGTTGATCAGCGGGTCAGGCAATTGCCAGATGCTCGGCTGCGGGTTCGTGGGCGCCGCTGCCTCTTGCGGCAGCAGGACAGGCACAGTCGTCTGCCACGCCAAACGATTCGCCAGCGGATAGCGGCCGGGTTGCGTGGAAGCTGCCTCCACCGGGGCAAGCGCGCTCATGCCCGACTCGAAGCGGCCCGACTGCGCCGCCGCCTTCAGGCTCTGGTAGCGCGCCAGATCATCGGCCGAGTTGAGATTGAAGGTAACGGAAGCGCCGCCGGGCGCGCCGAGGCTGAGCCATGTTTCGGAACTGCCGCGCGTGAGCGAGAAGTTGAAGGCCGGATCGACGCTGGCGATGTTGGGCAGCGGGAAGACCTGGCCGGTGAGCGCGAAGAGGCCAAGCTCCGCGGGGTATTGGTAACTGCCCGGCCCGCCGCTCACGAACAGCCCTGGATAGTTCGGCGTGAGGCCCTGGGTGGGAAGGCGCAGGCCGCTGAGATAGAAGCGCGAGGTCATGGCCGCCAGATTTTGCAGAGCCAGCGTGCGCTCGGCCTCATCGATCAGCGCGTCGACCTGGAACTGCGACAGTTCGGGGACATTGAGGTTGGGATCGCTCGCGCTGTCGAAGAGTGAGGAGACGTCGAGGTTGGCCCCGGCCAGCGCATCCTGGGTAACGCCGAAGCGGCCGCCAATCAGCGAAAGCGTGTCGCCGGCGGAGACCGGATAGGAGAAGTTGGGAATTCCAAGCACAGCCAGCGGGATGACGAGAGCCGCGTTGGCGAGCACGTCGCTGTTGCTCAGCAACTCCGGCAGCGCGACGCCGAAGTGCGCGGCGATGAAGTCGAGACTGTCGCCGCTGCCGGTCGTGTAGGGCGGCTGGCCGGGGTAGTTGACAGCCACACCGGCTGCCAGGATGCGGCTGTCGCCGCTATTCAGCGTGGCCAGCGCCTTGCCATCGAAGCCCTGGTTGAAGATGGACAGGGCGGCGATGCCGTTGAAGCTTTGATTCCCCGCGCTCTGCCAGCTCATGCCGGCGATGGTCAGCGGGCGGCTGGCGGCGGTGCTGAGCGCATGGTTCTCATTGGCTTTGAAGAGCTCCGGCGCGGAGGTCAGCGCCTTGCTCTCTCCCGGCCGGTTGCCCGTCGCGTTGATCCAATCGACGATTCCCTGAACGGTCTTGCCAGGATCGATGACCAGCTTGAAGTTGCTCAGGCCATCCAACAGCGCCTGGATGCCCTGGCGGCCCAGCAGTGTGAAGTAATCGCTGAAGGTGAAGCTGGCTACTGACGGTCCGGTTGCGCCGGACGCAACCAGCCTGACCTGCTGCGCGTTACTCTGCTCTTCGACCTGCACCAGGAGCTCGTTGAAGTAGTCGTTGAGCTTCTGCAGGTAGTCGCCCGAGCTGCCGTTGTAGTCGCCGAAGGCGTATTTGAAGAGCGGGTCCCCGCCGGCGGGCGGATACTGGGGCACTTCGAGAACCGTTCCCGGAGGCGCGGGGAAGAATGCGCCGCTGGCCTGGCCTTCACCCGATGCGATGTTGAAGACAAGCTGCGCCTGCTGCTGCATGAAGGTCTCGATGGCCGCGGCCGGAATCGGCACCGGGTTTGCCTGGCCGGAGAGGTAATCGAGCGCCGATTGGAGAAAATCGGTGGTGACAATCTGGTTGCCGGCCTCATCGGGAGTGAAGCTGCCCTCGAGGCCGGCCGCGATCACCCAGAGCACAACACGAATGGCAAGGTCTTCAAAAGAGTCCCCCGCCCCTGAGGATCCGGATGCGCTGGCCAGGAGACGCGAGTCAGATCTCTTCCGGGCACGGGCCAGGGCCGCATGGGCTATCTCATCCGCGCCAACCGCATTTACGCTCCGGCTGAGCAGCGTCTTCGCGGCCTTGGGCGCCTTCTCCACGGGAGGCGGAATGGGCAGGAAGAAGTTCACCGCGTAGCAGATCAGTTGATCCGCCGGGGTGGCCGCCAGATCGCCGGCTACCGTGAGCACGGGCGCAACCCATCCGGTAAGCCCGACCGGCGTCCCTGGGGTCAGATTGCTCCAGTTCGGCTGGTAGTCTGCCGCCGCTCCAAGCAGTTGTAGCCGCGCTGAAACACGCTCCAGCCGGCGCTGATGCATGAGCAGCGCGGAACTGCTCTGGCCGGGCAACTGCCAGGGCGGATTGCCGCCCATCGGGTTCTGCAGCGTGAACGAAACCGAGATGCTGGCGGAGAACGAGAAGCTGATGCTGATTGAGAAGAGCCCCAGGTTGATCTCTACGCTCACCGAAATCCTCACCGAGGCCGCAGCCCCGATGAGGATGTCTTCATAGCTTGTGAAGACGAAGCGGATGTACATCGAGATCGAGACATCGACCGTGGCCTTGATGATGGCGAAGTTGATGCTGCCATAGAGCCTTCCCTGAAGGCCGAAGGTTCCGGTCAGCGAGAAGTAGTACCCATCCTGCAGCGAGCCCGGCTGGCCTGGGGGCGTGGGCAGGGTGTAGGGCAGCCAGCGGGCGATCACGCCCTCGATGATGCCGAAGACGGTAATGCTGAAGCCGGCGCTCAGGATGCCGGCTTCAATTGACTTGCCCAGGCCGAGCTGCGCCCCGAAGCCGAAGACCAGCACGGGATTGAACCAGCCATTGGTGGCCTTCGGCACAAGGTCGGTGGTGGCGCTGCTGAGCTTGCCAAAGTAGAAGCCCGCCGAGCCAAGCACGGGGATGCCGGGCGGCACAATCACCTGGATGGTGAACGAGCGCGAGAAGTCCATCTGCCAGGGGAAGCCGATATCCACCTGGAAGTCGCCGTTGGTGTAGACCTCGATGCCAAAGACCGGCAGCGTGATGCTGGCCACGCCAATCTGGAAGGTGCGCATGATATTCGGCAGGGCAATCTGCGCCGAGTAGCAGCCCACCGTATCTGAGACCTGCCGGTACATGATCTGGAAGTTGAGCCCCGCGAAGACCTTCGCCATGGGGCCGTCCAGTGCGATCTGCAAGGCGTAAAGCGTGGGGTCGTTGAAGACGATGGAGAGCTGGATGAAGTAGACCGCGGGCTTGTCCGCGCCGTTGCCGTTGCCGGCCAGAACGAGCGCCGTCGAGTCCGAGCCCTGTCCCCTCTCCTTCGCATCCTCCGCTTTCAGCACGCCGAAATCGAAGGCCACGAACCACGAATTCTTCGGAGCCAGAATCGGCTGCCCGGCGCCGCCCACCGGAATCTCCGGCGGCGTGGGCACCTGGAGGTCGCGCAGCATCTTGATCACGTCCTGCACTTGGCGCTGCTCCGTGAGTCCTTGGACGGTGACGTGCTGGCCCAGCGCGAGCATGCGCAGATCCAGGTACTTGTTGCCTCCGCCCGGAGGCGCCGGCGTCGATGAGGGGTTGGTGGCATCCCAGGAGAGGCTGTCCTTCTCCGGCTCCCACACAAACGAGCCCTTGATTTCGATCTGGACCTTGCCTTCGGTTTTGGTGGAATCGTAGGTGAGGCCAATGCCGTCGATCTTGAAGAGGCCGAAGTCGATGGAGCCGATCTGCTGGGTAAACGACACCGTTTTCTTGGTGAAGTTGTAGGTGACTTTGAAGCCGTTCAGGCTGATGTCGTTCAGCAGATCCCAGGGAGCGGCCAGGCCGAACTTCGCCCCCGTGGCCCAGGAGACAAACATCTCCACCATCTCGCCCAGCGATTTGTTGTCGAGCGTGAATTCGGCAATGGTGTCGCCATCCTTGTTGGTTGTCAGGCAGGCCTTCAGCGACAGCCATTGCACGCACAGCTTCTTCATCTTGGGATTAAAGTCGTAGGTGACGGCGAGTTCGACATTCCACAGCGTCAGATCCGCCGTGAGAGTGCCGTATGCGCCGGGCTGATCCTCCGCCAGAGAGTGGACGAGTGCCGCCTCCGGAGCCATTTTGTATCCGATTTTGGCGTTGCCGGTGACCGTCACGTCGGGCAGGACGGTGATTGGCTGCCAGGGCGACGCGGTCTTCGCGGTGAACTCGAACGACGTTGCCTTGCTGCCGTTCCAGTCCAGCGTGAGGCTGAGCCCGTCGAGAGCCGGGAAGGTGACCGGCGGAATCCAGTTGTCGCCCAGATACTCCTTGAGCAGATCGTTCAGGTCGACAACGCCGCTGGTCTGCCTGGCCTCGAAACTCCAGTTGCCCGCGCCCTGGTTGAAGGCGCCAATCGACAAGCCGATCTTGGCCGAATCCGGCAGCAGAAGCGTGTTCGCGGTGATGAATCCGGTGTTCGCGCCCTTCTGCCGCGTGATCCCGAAGCCGACGTTCTCCAGTTTGAAGAGATCCTTGTTGAAGAAACTGAAGGTCCAGTCGATGTTCAGATTCAGCGAGATGGTCAGGTAGTCGGTGGCCGGGGTGTAAGTGAAGGCGAACTGATCGATGGAGGGCGCGGAGGGCAGGCTGAGCTGATAGCCGGAGGGCAGGAAGGTGCTGAAGAGGTTCTCCAGCGTAATGGTTCCCTGGGTGAGCGAGCCTTGCAAGGTGAAACCGGGATAGGCGACTGAAAGGCTGATGGTGGCGGAGTTGGGGTCGCCGATGGGGCCGATGGAGAAGTCGGCGCTGGCCGTCACTACAAGTTCGCGCGTGGTGGTGGGCGCCAGCACCAGGGTGGCAACCTTGATGTTGCTCAGCGCCAGCGTGTTGAAGAGCTTGAGATTCTGCGTGTTGCTCTGCGCCGTGATGGCAATCGACCGCAAGACCTTGTTCTTGAAGTCGTATTGCAGGTCGACGTTGCTGATGCCCAGGTCGGCCAGAACGTTGAAGGGCGGAGGCAGCATCTGCACCAGATTGAGGCTGGTCGCCATCTGGAACGCGGTGGAGATGCCGGGGAAATTCTGCTCGAAGTCGATCGAGGCGCCCCAGGTGCTCTCGTTGTTCACCGAGATCTCCAGCCTGGCGGTAATGGGCGGGTCCGCGGACTCCAGCGCCGGATAGTATCCGCCAATGCTGGCGGCAATGGGCAGCTTTCCATTGGGCACGAGGATGTGAACGAAGGGACCGCTCAGAACAATCCACGGCGCTTGTTCCAGGCTCCACTCGGCGTCGCTCGTGAAGGTGATGTCAGCAGTGAGCTGGTTATCGGGCGCGGTGAAGACCACGGTCAGTACACAATCGACGTTGATCTTGCTGAAGACCGTCGAGGGCCCCTCCAGCGTAATGGAAGTGAGATTCGGAGGCTCCCCGGCGGGCACAAGCTTCTTGACCGTCAGGGAGAGAACATCGCTGTACTTAGCCAGGAAATTCAGGATGAACTTGGCGATAGCGCCGCTCTCGGCGCTGAGGATGTCGGGGACAAGATTGATCTCCTGTCCTTCTTTGTCCTTGAGCTTGTCATAGAGCGCGTTGAGCGGATTGTCGTCCGCCCCCGCCGCGAGCAGAAGATGCGGCGCGGGAAGGGTCAGAAGGTAATTCAGATACGCCACCGCCAGGCAGAACTTGTCCTGGTTGGCGGCGGCAAAGTGCGCCTGCAAGGCCGTGAAATACGCAAAGATGGAATCCGTCGGTCCCTGATCGGTGTACTGGCGGTAGTAATCTCCGACGATGATGCAGGGCGCCTGCGAGGCGGATTCCGGCCAGACTTTGTTCGACGAGTTGATCTGCCGGGCCACTCTCGCCAGGCCCAGGGGCACGTCGTCGGGATTCAGCCCTTGCAGCGTGACGCTGGGATAAATCTCCATTTGTTGGGAGACTGTCTTGTCGGGCGCGGGCACCTGCATATAAGGCACGCCCATGTTGATGGCTGTGTTGGTGGTGTTCTGCCCTTCGAAGAGGCCGGGCAGCGTGGCGTTATAGAGAGAGTAATTGAAGACAGACTGCGGCACGCGCCCAAGCTGAATGAAGAGCGCCTGCTGGCTGCGAGTGGCCGGCGCCATCGCTTGAATGGCATCGAGCGCCGTGGTGACCGCCAGCAGCGTCGTCGGATAATTGAGGTAAGTCAGCCGGGCGTTGGTGTTCTCCCGCGTGAAATATTGAGATCGCCGGGCGAAGTTGGCCACCAGATTCGGATCGGGCACTGGCGCAGCCAACGAGACCCGCAGGCCGTTCTCGGTGAGCGCCGTTCTTCCCTGCAGGATCTCTCGCAGCCCAGCCTCCTCTGAAGCCGCGGCCGTCCCGAAATCGTCGAAGCTGAGGATGATGACAGGCTTGGCATTGCGGTAAGCCCTCGCGCCTTGTCGCTGCCAGGCCATCGCCGAGCCGCAGATCAGCGCCGCGCCCCAGATCGGAGTGTCATTCAGCCGCGAAATGGGCGTCTTCAGGCTATAGATGGGCAGGAACTGGAAGGCTGCCAGCCTGTTCTGGCAGATCTCCTCGACAATCTCCACCGATACGTTGCCGGGAAAGTCGGCGAATGGCGGGTTCTGGTAGAGCGTGGGATCGATGTAAAAGAGACGGTTCGCGAAGGCGGCGCCGAGTTGCGCCACCGTGGACAGTTTCACGGCCGGTACGCCGGTGCGCTGAATCACCTCATCGGCGCGAGTCCACTGATACGGCTGCAGCAGCAGGAAGTTGCGAACATTGAACTTGGTGAGGTAATCGGGAGTGGATTGCGCGCCGCCGGAGAAACCGAAATTGACGGTCGCCCCAGGAGCCGCCGCCCATAGGATGGCCTGCACCGTGGCCGCGTTGATCCGCGGCGGATGGAGCAGAAGCTCGGGAATGAGTTGCTGCAGCTTGGGCAGGTCGTCGGCCCGCTCATAGTAGATTTCAATCGTCCCCGTGTAGCCGAAATTGAGGTTGTCCGCCCCCACGGGGCGAGCCATGCGGTAGACGAGGTTGGCTGTCGCCGATTGGTGTCCGTAGCTCGCGCCCGCTTCAACCCAGAAGCGAACGATCGCATTTGTGCCGTTGTTGAGCAGCGTGCGAAAGCCCGTCAACTGCGTCTGCACCGCATCGTTGGTGAAGGCCTCGGTGGAACCGAAGAGGCTCGAAAATATGGACGAGAGAAAGCTCATGGGACGAACCTCAAAGCCCGGCGGGGCCGGTGGGGAGGCTGGGAACCGGTTGACCGGAAGGCAGGCCGGCGTTCGCATCGAGCGTCAAGGGCTCTTTGGGGGGCGCCTTGGCCTTTGCCTGGTTGTAAATTGCGTACCAGCCAAGGCCGGTGGAGCTGTCCGCATCCGAATTGCCGAAAAGGAAGAACGCGGTGGCGCCGTTCGGCGGCACTTTCAGCAGTCCGAGGAACTTGAGCGCAATTTCGTTCAGCAGCAGCAGAAACGACTTCTGCCCTGCGTTGTAGAACAACTGCACCACACCAATGGAGAGCTTGAGGACACTTTGCAGACTGAAGAGATCGCCGCCCGAGCCGGCGCCCGGCAACTGGATGCCGACGGCGGCCTGATAGCCGGCCGAGCCTTGCCGGCTGCCGCTCGCGTCAGACCAGGCTGTCAGCAGCGTGGAGTTGAGATTGATCTTGCTGGCCAGCGCGCCCGGCGTCCCCAGGTTGAGCTTGAATCGCAATCCGTGCCAGCCGCCGCCGGCCACGCCCTGCAAGCCGTAAGGCGTGGCTACGGTGAGATAGGAGAGCGAATCGGGTGTCGTCTTGCCGGCGCCCGATTGCAGGCCGAGAAGTTCGAGTTGGAAGTTTCGATAGAGGCTCGCTTCGCGCGGGGTGGAGCTTGATGTGTTGAAGGCGATTTCGCTCTCAATCATCTCAAGTTCCCTGCTGAGAGGGGTCGCCTTGGGGAAACTCAATCGCAGGCCGAGGTTGCTGAAGTTCAGGCCCTGGCCCGCGGGGTCAACGCCCTGCTCCGCGCCGAAGCTGAAGATGTCGAAGTCCGGCTGCGCCGGCTTGTTGCCGGTCAGGTCGGCAAGGACGGCAAAGTTCATGAAGCCGCTCATCGCGATCCAGGAGACAACCTGGCCGCTGCTCGCGCCGTCGTCTCGCGTGGACATGACGGCGGAATCGATTTCGACTGCTGTCAGGACGTTGTTCTTGAGGTTGTAAGCGCTCTTGTCGTTGGAGGCCAGGCTGTATACAGCCGTATCGCCGTGCTTCTGGACCGCGCCCTCGAGCAGGATGGCGTTGTAGAGATTTCCGCCTTCTCCCATGCCGCTGACGGCGGCCCCAAAGACGTCGTTGAGCACGATCTGCGCCAGGCTCTCAAACCGCGTCAGCGCCGAATTGGTGAAGAGCGCCTTGAGCACCAACAAGGAGAAATCGTAAGGCTTGCTCAGGTCGGCGGGAGAGACGGGGTGAGGCGAGAGACTGTCGTCGTAGCCCGGAGCGACGTAGTTCACCAGGCCGAAGAGAGAGGAGCCATCCTTCTGCTGCACGGTCTTGCCGTCGATTTGGCTGATCTCGATGCCGACGTGATGTGCGCAGAAGTCTTGGAGGTCGCTGACCCCGGCAATGATCCCGGCCAGATCGCCAGGAACATTGGCGATGTCCACCCGCAGCAGGAGCACGCCCGTCCAGTCCTCTGACTGAATGATTTTGCAGAAGTTCTGGAAGTAGGGGCTGTCTTTCTGCTCAAGGGCAGCAGCGAAGTAATCGCTCATCCAGGCCGACAGTGGAATCAACTGCGCCAGGTCGGGGGGCGCGACCGTGCCGTCGGGCCTCAGCGTCGAGGGCGCGCCGAAGACGTCCTTCATGGTCCATTTGTCCGGACTCAAGACGAGGTCGATGAGCTTGCCCCGCACTCCCTTTACGATCATCACGTTGCGGTAGTCGCTGTAAATGCTCTGCTCTCCCACCGAGGCGCGGAACTGCCAATCCCCGATTGAGATGGTGTTGAAGAACAGGTTCTTGTCATCGACCGTTTGCCCGCCGGGCGGCATGAAGGTGCCGGAGGATGGGGCGCCCAGGAGCTCGGCATTGGCAACGACTAGGAACAGGTTGTCCGTCTGGAAGGCGGACTGGAGCTGCGACTTCAATTCGGTGAAGCCCATTTGCAGCGATACGCTGCTGGAACCGGGAGGCATGACCTGCGCCAGCAACAGTTGGCTGAAAGAGCCGTCGCAGGCCACGCGGGAGATGAAGCCGGTGGGCGTCGTTGCGTTATAGGGACAGGCCGGCGCGCTCCCGGCCGCGAGCCGCAGGCTGTGGTGCGCGTGCGCCGCCAGGCTGGATTCGGAACTGATCCGCGAGCGGCGCGTGGGACTCAGGATCTGCCTCTCGAGTTGCGCAAGCTGGTCGGTGGTCAGATCCTGATCGCCCAATCCGGCCGTAAAGCCGGCAAAGGGAATCAGCGGAAAGACGGCTGTGGTCTTCAGGGTGAGTCCGGGGCTCGTGGGGACCAGCAGGTCTGGCGTCTGGCCGGCCATGGGCGCGGAATTCAGGCCGAAGAGATCCGAGCCCTTGGGCGCGGCAGTGTAGAAAGCTGATGTGGATTCCTGCGGAGGGGGAAGAACGCTGGTCCACGAGGTGACAAAGTCCGTGTTCATCAGCAGCGCCTTCGGATCGATGGGCGCGCTGATTGGCGAGTACGCCAGCAGAGGGAAGACAGGCGTCAGGGCTGGCCGCTGGCTGAAGAAGCGCAACCTGTAGCCGGGGTACTGATTCTCGACATAGGGGAGAACGGAGATCGTCTCGGTCCCCGCCATGCCGCACAGCATCGTTACTGGCACATTCGCCGCCGCGCCGTCCACGGTGATTGCAAAATCACCCTCCGGTGCGAGCGAAAATCCATTCTGGAGATGGGTCGCCAGGTAGCCGTTGGTGATGATGAGCGCGGCGGGCTGCTGCCCGTTGGAGGAATCGGCCAGTGGGTAGAGCGTGATGGGATGGCCCGCGTTTGTGCGGTAAAAAGAGGCGAGGCTGGTACGCGCCGAAGATCCGGAGTTCTGCCCGGTGAAAAAGAACTTGGTCGGCGAACACCGCAACTGGTTGTTGGGATTCACCGGGTTGACCTGAAAGTTGAACCCCAGCATATCGGCCCCGGAACCCGCGGAAGCATCCGCCAGCGGAAGCCATGCGGTCAGGTATGCGATTGTGGACGGGCTGTTGTTGGGAATGAGGGTTTGAAATCCCCAGTTGAGCCGTGCCTTGAGCGCGGTGCGGCTGATGGCCAGGAAGTAGGTGAATGCGCCTTGCGCCGGTCCGTCAAAGAGCAGCGACGCCGTGTTTTCCGGTTGATAGGTGTCTTGCGAAAGCAGCCCGGCCAGGCTGACGGCGGGAGTGCTGGAGCCGCCGTCGAAGATGATGGCGTCAATCTGCGGTGAAACGCTCAACGTGGAGCCGGTGGCGATGGCCAGTTGAATCGGCGCCTTCGCGGTGCACAACGGAATCGGCGGAGGCGCTTTGTTGACGGTGACCGGCGAGCCCGTCAGTTCGATGATCGTGGCGTTCCGCCTGATCACATTCGCCAGCGCACTGGAAGAGAGAAAGAGGATTGCGCGCGGGCTGATGAGGCCGCCGAGGATGGCATCGATGGCCGCGATGAATCCGTCGAGAGCTTCCTGCGAGGAGACGTCCGGCGCCGTTGGGGAGTAGATGAAGCTGGCATTCAGCACGGCGCTGTTGAGCGCCGTGTCGAGCTGAACCGGCTTTCCGTCGAGTGGGGTGCCTTCAGGAACCTGGAAGGCCCACCATCCCGCGCCGGCCAGGTTGCTGCCCGACACAAAGAGACGGGAACCCGATAACTGCTGGAAGACGACTGTCATGCCGCTACCTCACAAGCCGAGGGGGAGCGCGGCGAGGCAGAAGGCTGCCGCGCCGCTGAAAGCCAGGAGATTGAACCACGGCGTCCGCCGGAGACACGAAGGCCTGCACCCGAAGGGAGCTCGCCTGGAGCCCTCCCTCGGGCGTGCCGGCCCTGCCTTGGTTACTCCGCGGCGACGGTGAAGGTGGACGATGCGGCCAGTGCGGTCCGGCCCGTGGCCTGATCGACCACGAAGTAGCCCACCACATACTGCAATCCGATCAGCAGGTCGATGCCGTCCATATAGGCGTAGCCGCTGGATGGGAAGTCCGGAGTCACCTTGATTGACTTGATGGGATCGCCCGACCACGGCACCTGGGAGCCCAACCAAAGTCCAATCCAGTTCTTGTTGGTTTGGGGCGTGTAGTCCGCCAGCCCCGTGTACTGGACCTGGATGAGATTGGTGCCGACGTAGACGACATCAACACCCACATTCGCATACTGCCATTGCTTCGGATCGTTGATCCCGCCGGCGGGCATGTAGATGGTGGCGCAAACCGCTTTGGGCGTGGGCGCCACGCCATACCCCACGATATAGCCCTTGTTCTGGAATGCAAACTTCGCCAGCATGGTGCTGGTTGCGGCGTTGTTCGATACGGCTGTGTCCCCATCGGGCGTGTTGCCCCAGGGAACCGCGTTGCCGGTGGTTTGCCACACGTAAATGTGGTTGCCGTTGGTGTTCGGCTGATTGCCCGGAAGGGTGGTATATTGCACGACTGCGCCCTGGGAAGTTGGTACGCCCTGGAGCGTGATTTTCACTGAGCTGCCGCTGGCGGCAACGCCAAGGTACTTCTTCAATTCTGACATTGGGGAAAACCTCCACTGGTTAACTGCGTGAGGGGTGAGTCAAGGGATAGCTGCGGGTTTGGGAGAAGCTGGGGAACCGCATGCCTTCTGGGGAATCTTCGACCATTCCAGGGACCAGAAGACCCTTGGAGAACATCTCGTAATACCATAACCTAGAACTTCCGTAATCTGTCAAGAAGAAATAGAAACTTCCGTAATCTTTTTATGCGCGAGTAAGAATGACCTTCGTTGGCGCTTGATCCGGGCAGCAACCGCTCTCTCCAGCTTCAGTCCGGGTGGTTCGCGTGAATCCTCCATGACGCGCAGATAAAGATCGCCACCGGCGCCCATTCGCTCCTCCCTGTAGCGCAGTCTCTTTTACCGCCCTCAGGATCCCTGCACGTTGAAGCTGAGCGCCGCCGCGATATTGCTTCGATCGGGGCCAGCGAAGTAAACCAGCGTGTAGGGCAGGGGCATCGGCTCGAAGGCGATCTTCACCACGTAGGTGTTGTACGGGGAGGTGATCTGGATCAAGGCCACGGGATCCGGTGCGGGTGGGTAGGGGATTCCCGTTCCCGGCCATATCCCGATCCAGTTCTTGTTCTGCTGCGGATTGTAATTAGGGAGCGTGCTGTAGAGGATCGTGATCGAGGCGCTGGTCAGCTCCCGGATTGACATGCTGACCGCGGTGAGCGTGGATGGCGCAGGCGGATCAAGGGGGATGGTGGCCATGGCGCACATGGCGCCGATCGCTTCTCCGCACTGATAGGTAATGCAGTAATCGGTTCGCTGCACCCCACCCGGAAAATGAATGTCACCGGTAGGGCTGTCGCTTTCGATGGCGATGGTCTTCAGCGGCTTGGTGGCCAGGTTCGGCTGCAATCCCTTCCAGAGAGCCACATTGTTCTTGTATTCACTCGGCAAGTTCCCCGCGATGCTCCGGTAGTGAGCAATGACGTCGAGCGTTTCAAAGATGCGCCCCCCGGAAGCCGCAACCGCGCTCGAGCTTTCCAAAAGCAACTGCATCTCGATGCCGGACGCCTTCCGCGGAGGCAGCGGAGGGCTCTTGCACTCCAGCACAAATTGAGAAAGCTCACCGGCAGGCGGCTGCACGATCTCGAATCGAAGTGGGATCTCCGGGCTCATCCTCATGATTTCGAGGATAACCGCAAAGAATGCCGATCGCGATTCCAGAGGAAAGATCCGGCGCTACGGTCCGGCGGATCGATCATCCGCTCCGGCGCTTAAAGATTGCCCGGCCGGTGAAACCCTTCCTCGGTGCTGTGGACGAACTGAACCGGCTCTGCTAAGAACCTGTTGAAATTCTCTCGTTGTGGGCTTGTTTTTTGGGGATTTGCGCTTTCCTCTGCTTGAATTGGTTTGAATCGGGCAATTGGCCGGTGTTGATGAGGCTTTGCAGGACCTTCGCGGGCTCTGTCCGAACCCTGAACCGGAATTCAGGCACACTGCTCCCTGAGCCTTGACGGTGGTTGTTGTGCGATCAGCCGGGCAATCGAATCAGGTTGTGGGCGGCGCAACTGAAGACGAACAGCCAGTCCACTTTCTCCAGTCCTCGCAACTTCACCTGTCGCAGCGGGCCGGTCCGCTTTAGCCAACCAAATCCCTTTTCCACCAGCCATCTGCGGCTCAGGCTGATCGCATAGCCGGGCTGGCGCGTGGTCCTTCGGTCGAGGCTGCTGCGCCGCGCTTTGTCGTTCTTCGTTACATGCGGAGTTACATTCAACTCCCACGCCGTGCTGACGAAATCCTTCGTGTCGTAGGCCTTGTCCGCGCCCACCGTGATGCGGCCTGAGCGGCCTTCCTGCTTCTCTTTGAGCATCAACAGCGCGGCATCGCGTTCGGCATATCCGTCGGCATGCGTGGCCATCGCCGCCGCAATCAGACCGTTGCGATTCTCGACACGCGCATGGCCAAGATGACTCGACTTCAAGTCCTTGCCATAACTCTTCTTGTACAGCCGCGCGTCCGGGTCGATGGTTGATTCATGCGTCCTATTAGAGCGCTTCTGGCCATGGAAATCCGCGCCATCGCCGTTGTCAGAACCGTCCTTGGAGCGAAAGCTCTTCTGCGAGGCCCAGGCCTGAATAAGTGTTCCATCCACGGTGAAGTGCTCGTCCGACATGAACTTCTTCGCCCGCAAGTTTACATCCGCGAAGAAGCTCTGTGCCACGGTGCTGGTCAGCAACCGTTCGCGGTTCTTGGAAAATACCGCGTGGTTGCACACTGCATCGTCCATGCCCAAACCCACGAACCAGCGAAACAAAAGGTTATAGTCGATCTGCTCGACCAGCAACCGCTCCGAGCGCACCGAGTAAAACACCTGCAACAAAAGCGACCGCGGAATATACTCCGGCGCAATCGATGGCCGTCCGGAGTCCGCGTACAGGGCATCGAACTCGGGGCTCAAAGAACCCAGCACCGCGTCTGTCAGCTTGCGAACCGGACGCAACGGATGATCCACCGGAACCCGCTGCTCCAACGAAACATCCCTGAACATCCCATCCTTGGTCCGCTCGTCTTCACGCATCTCGATTGGATGAATCAATATGCCTTCATAACGCGGAATTCAAAGCGTTTTTCAACAAGTTCCTAAACTTGAGCTCGCGCGCTCTCGCAGCGGCATTCGGGCGCTTTTTCTTCGATCTGAGTGCTTCACCGCAACTAAATCTCTGCGAACGTGTAGTAGATGAAGAGGAAGGGAAGAACGAACCCGGCTCTGCCTTGTTGTCTGGGTCGGAATCATGTTCTTGCGCGATCCTGCGTCTTCGCCCGAGACCAATCTGTTCAAATGGGTGCAATAGCTGTTTCATCAGTTGCCTTGATCTGAAGGGGAGCGAATCCAGTGAAGCGGACAGCACTGTTTCTTGTTCTGGGGAGCGCGCTCGCGCTTCACGCAGCCGCACAAACTCCGGCCCGGCCGCTTGTCACTCAGCCGTTGGACGAGACAAAGCTGGTGACGCTGCACGGAAGCGTTCACCCCTTGGCCCAGGCCAGCGCAGACCGGGGCGCGGCTTCAGATTCCTTTCCCGCCCAGCGCATGATTCTTCTGCTGAACCGGCCGCCGGAGCGCGAGGCCGCGCTCCAACAATTTCTTCAGGATGCCCACACGAGCGGCTCGGCAAGCTATCACAAATGGCTGACGCCGGAGCAAATCGGCGCGCAGTTCGGTCCGGCGGACGCGGACATTCAAACCGCGGCTGGTTGGCTCAGTTCGCATGGGTTTCAGGTTGCGAAGACTTCAAAAAGCAAGCAGCTGATCGAGTTTTCAGGCACCGCCGGCCAGTTGCGCGAGGCCTTCCACACTCAGATTCACCAGTACAGCGTCAACGGCGAAACGCACTACGCCAACTCGACTGATGTGAAGATTCCGGCGGCGTTGACCGCGCTGGTTGGCGGCCTCTCGCCTCTCAACGATTTCCGCGCTCAGCCGCTGGTAAAGGTGGAGGGCAACGCTCTTTATTCCCGCGGCACAAAGAAGACCACTCCGCAGTGGACGCTGCCCAATGGCAATCAGAATTTCTACGCCTTTGCGCCAGAGGACTTTACCACGCAGTACGATCTGGGGCCGCTCTACAAGGCCGGCGTCAACGGGAGCGGGCAGACCATCGGCATCATCAATGAGTCGAATGTCGATTTGAGCCTGGTCGCGGATTTCCAGAAGCTCTTCGGCCTCAGCAGTCCAATCCCGCAGGTGGTGATAGACGGGAGCGATCCCGGCACAGAGCCTGACGTCTCCATCGAGGCATATCTCGACTTGGAAGAAGCCAGCGCGGTAGCCCCCGGAGCAAACGTCAACCTATACATCGCCAACACCAACGGCATTTTCACTGGCGATACCACCAACGCCAATGTCGTCGATCCCCTCTATCTGGCGGCCTTGCGCGCCGTGGAAGACAACCAGGCCAGCGTGCTCAGCGTCAGTTTTGGAAACTGTGAAGGCTTTATGCAGCAATCGGGCAATGCGCTTTGGTCGGAGCTTTGGCAGCAGGCCGCGGCGCAGGGGCAGACCGTGCTGGTTTCCAGCGGCGACAGCGGTTCGGCTGGCTGCGACGACGCCAACGGTCAATGGACGACCGAATTCGGTCTGGCCGTGAACGGTCTGGCTTCCACGCCATGGAACATCGCCGTCGGCGGCACGGACTTTTATTACAGCGATTATGCGACCGGCGGCGCCAGCATGGCCAACCTTTGGAACCAGACCAACGACGCCGATTACGGATCGCTGAAAGCTCCGTTGCCGGAGCAGGTGTGGGACACTGTTTTCGGATTCAATGCGACCGGTCCGTATGTGCAACTCTCAAGCGTTTCCATCCCCGCTGGCGGAGGCGGGGCCAGTAGCTGCATCAACGCCAGCTCATCGACATCGGAAAGCTCACTGCCGTTTGTCTGCAGTCCGGCCGCGGGAGGCCTCTACGGCTATGCGAAGCCGAGCTGGCAGAATGCGCCCGGCGTTCCGGCTGACGGCGTGCGCGACCTTCCCGATCTCTCGCTGTTCGCGGCCGCCGGGGCGAACTTCAGCGCCTATCCGATCTGCGCCCAGCCAGGCGACTGCGTGTTGGATTCGAGCGGCCAGGGAACCATCACCATGGTGGGCGGAACCTCGGCTTCGACGCCCGCCATGGCGGCGGTGATGGCACTGGTCAATCAGAAATACGGCCGTCAAGGCCAGGCGAATTTTACCCTCTATCCGCTGGCTCGCCAGTTTCCCGCGGCCTTTCACGATGTGACTGAAGGCAGCAACAACATGACCTGCGTCAAGGGAACGCCCAACTGCTCCCTGGATACAACCGCGGATGGGTTCTATTCGCTGCAGAAGTATGCGGCCGGGACGGGATACGACTTGGCCAGCGGGCTTGGCTCGGTGGACGCCAGCGTGCTGGTGACGAACTGGAACTCGATCAGCTTCAAGCCGACGGCGACCACCATGCAAATGACTCCTGCTTCCGCGCCGCATGGAGCGTCGATCAGCTTCACCGTGGATGTGAAAGCGGCTTCAGGGAGCGGAACGCCGCAGGGAAGCGTGACGATCCTCAATAACTCGCCTGCGCCGTTGAGCGCCGGGCAGGGTGTGCTGACGATTGGGAGCACCGGCACGGCCACGGCCCCGTTGGACAATCTTCCCGGCGGCACGTATCAGGTATGGGCGCAGTATGCCGGGGATGGAAGTTTTGCCGGCAGCTACTCCGATCCGCAGACGGTGACCATTTCGCCTGCCGCCAGCAGTGTCAACCTCTACGGCTTCATGGTGCCTGGACAGACCCTGGACCCGGCTGCTCCATGCTCGCTCGCCGCCAATCAGGGAGTGTACGAGCAGGCAACACTCACAGGAGCAGGTGGGACCGGAGACTGGGAACCATGGCCCAGCGGATCGACATTTGGCGCAGGCTCGCAGGTCGCGCCGGTGGTCATCGTCAACGGGGCATGGCCTTCGCTTGGCGCCGGTACCGGCAGCGTAACCTTCACTGTCGATGGCACGCCCCAGGCCACTGTCGCCCTGAATTCCTTTGGCTACACCGGCTGGATTCCACCCTCCACCTTCAATGCGGGCACCCACACCATCGGTGCTAAGTACTCCGGGGATG
>Ga0302320_10002409_pt1 | contig 43910 bp, 34 predicted proteins | sample Bog_T0_3_FD_202130 | JGI IMG/M metagenome (GOLD analysis project Ga0302320, IMG submission 202130) | Peat permafrost microbial communities from Stordalen Mire near Abisko, Sweden - Bog_T0_3 | ecosystem: Environmental > Terrestrial > Soil > Wetlands > Peat | place: Sweden: Abisko, Stordalen Mire...
CAGGTCCTCGTAGCCCAGCGCCAGCCCGTAGATGCGTTGGCTGAGCATCTCTCCAAGCTGGTGCTGGACTAACCGCGGCGACCGCCGGTCGATGAAACAAGACGCCGCCCGCTTCAGCAAACCAATCTTGCGATCGGACTGACGCAACAACAGCGCCCCGCCGTCGGTCGATACCTGACCCGCTGTGAAACTGGCCTCGACGCGGCGCGAAAAATGAGATGCAAACGAGAAGACTTCTTGATTACACTCTGTCATAAGAAAGGCCGCCCTTTCCGCAGCCATAACCCGTCTCGACAACGTAGTTATGACACAGAAAAGACGGCCTTTCCAACTATTTCCGCTCCCAAGCTCACCCAAATCGACAATCCGCCTGTGAGATATGCAGGTTAGCTGCTGCGCTGGAACTGGAATCGGCGGCCTTGTATCCGTCGCCGGTTGGCGGTGCTGCCGGCCCGTCGGCGTGAAGCAGGAACGAAGGCACCAGAAAAATGCCAAATGCCGCTGTGACAACCAATCTTTCAATCCATCTCATTGTCGCCTCCCCAACTGCGCGTCGCGATCATAAAGAAACTTCAGCGCCGGTGAAATCCGGCGCAAACTGCACATGCCGGAACAGAGCATGGATAAAAACGGTGCTGGGACCGCTTGAGGGCGGTCCCAGCACCAGTCCTACGGAGCAGGTACGTTGATCACGGTGTTTACGATCGTGGTTGATGCATCCAGGGCAATGAGTCTGCCGTTGATGGTGGTGATCGCGGCGACTCCCGGACTTGAAACCGTAATTCCGGGTTGGGAGATGATCGTACCCACCATCGTCCCGCCGCCTCCGTAGTTGATGACGGCGCCAGGCAGGCCCCCGACTGCCCAGAAGACGTTGCTGGCTTTGGCTCCGTTCTTCAGGACCACACTCTCAGAGGAGGTTGGTGTGCCTACCTTGAGGTAGGATGCCATCTGAAAGACCCAACTCGCATTCGGATCGCCCTGCGCGTCCAAAGTGAGCGGCCCTGTGGTTATCTGATAGAAGCTGGTGGATGTGTAGACACCAGGAGCCAGGGTTCGATTTCCCAGCTCGTTGGTTGCCAGGGTGATGCCGGGAGGGATATTTTGCAGCGTGGTGTAGGCTGTGCGACCTTCCAGCGCAGCTTCGGTAGCGATGGCAAATGTGGCAGCGGTGCCTTCACTGGGGCATCCGACGGTGGGCGGCGGCGCGGCGGTGTCGATGCTTCCATTGACGAGTCCGTAAGCGGCTCCAACACCGGCCGAGTAGTTGCATTGCGGGACGCCACCAAGCATGACGGTCTCGTCGTAGAAACCGGTCATCGTGCTGGAGGCGCCCGTGGTTCCGATATCGCCATTGATGATGGTCAGGTCACCCTGATTGGTCATCCCGGAGCCGCCGCCGAAACCACCAAACAATACCAGGGTTGGCCCCAGAACGACCGGCGGCGGAACCGCCTTGGTGCCGGTTGTGAAGGTCCATGGATTTGGCTTACCCGTGTTGACCAGCGGGTCGCCGGCCAGGTCGGTTGCTCCATCGGTCACGAGCACGGTATAGGTGGTGCTGGCAGTGAGGTCGCTGGTGGGTGTCAACGTAGCGATGAAGCCGACCGGATCGTACTTGATGGTCGCCTTTATCAGCGTTCCGCCGTTGGCAAGTGTTCCGCCCGTTGAGAGTTGGAAGGTTGCCGGGTTAAGGGTGAGCGGGTTCATCGCCTCGCTGAAGGTTGCACTCACCGGCGCATTGAGCGCCACGTTGGTGGCCAGGTTGGCGGGGACGGTCAACGTCAGTGTCGGCGAGATGATTACGGGCGCCGTGCCGGTCTTGAACGTCCAGGTGTAGTTGCTGGCCAGAGGAACACTGGCCAGATCCTGAGCTCCGGTGGTGATGATGGCCGTGTAGGTGGTGCCCGCCGCCAGCTTCGCGGTCGGCACAAAGACCAGCTGATTTCCAATGGCCGCATAAGCGACCAGGCCGGCGACAGGAGTGGTGCCCGGCCCAGTCAGCGAGAAGGTTGTCGAGTTGATGGTGTCGGGACTCATCGGCGTGCTGAAGACGGCGCTGACGACCTGATTGAGAGGCACGTCGGTGTCTTCGGGCACAGTCGCGGGGATGGTGGAAATGACCTTTGGCGGTATGACAATCGGCGTGGGGGCAGTGGTAAAGGTCCAGGTATAGCTGGTGACCCTTTGGCTGTCGTCCAGGTTGAAGGCCCCGGTGGTGATGGTGGCAGTGTAGTTCTTGCTGTACAGCAGGGGCTCATTCGGCTTAAAGGTTGCTACCGATCCGTTTGCGGCATAGGTGATGACGCCGTTGACGGCAGCTCCGCCGGTCAACTGGAGCAGGAAGCTTGAGGAGTTGATGGTGGCGGGGTCCATGGCCTCGCTGAATGTTGCAGTCAAGGCCTGGTCGACGGGCACACCGATGGCCATATTGGCGGGTATGGTGGAGATGACGGCTGGCGGCAGCGGTGGGGCCGGGACTGTGCTGAAGGTCCAGGAGTATGCAGCAACCAAGGGGGTGCCGGCCAGATCCGTGACTCCGGTGGAGATGTTGGCGATGTAGACGGTGTTGTAGGCGAGATCGATATTCGGGGTAAAGGTGGCCCGGTTGCCCGAGCAGCCCACAACGCCCTCAACAGGGGTTGAGCCGGGGCCGGTGACGGTGAAGCTTTTTGCCGGGGCTACGAGAGTGGCGCAGTTGACCGCCTCGTTGAACCTGGCACGAATCACCTGGACGACCGGTACGCCTGTGGCATTGTTCGCCGGGACCGTCATGACCACGACGGGCGCCGGAGCGATGGTGGTGAAGGTCCAAACGTAGTCGGCGACGGGCGGAGTGCCGCCGATGCTGGTTACTCCGGTGGTGATGGTTGCCGTGTAGGTGGTGTTGTGGGCCAGCATGCCGCCGGTTGGCGTAAAGGTGGCAAAGGTGTTGTTGGGCGCCAGGGTGACGGTCCCGCTGACCGCGACATTGCCCGGAGCCGCCAGCGTGAAGGTCGATCCGTTCAGCGACGATGCGCTCATGGGGATGGTGAATGTGGCGGAGATGACTGCGCTCACGCCAACATTGGTTGCGCCCTGCGGCGGTGTTACCGAGAGTATGCCTGGAACGGCCGGGGTCAGCGTGGTAAAGCTCCAGGTGTAATTGCCCAGCAACTCAGCCCCACCCGAAGTTGCGGCGGCGTTGGTGATGGTTGCCGTGTAGGTGGTGCTATAGGCGAGCACGCCGCCCGTGGGCGTAAACACAGCTGTCATGCCGGCGTAGGTGACGGATCCCGGCACGGAAACACCGCCTGGCGCCGTCAGCGTGAAAGAGGAGGGGGTGAGGGTAGCAGCGCTCATCGCCTCGCTGAAGGTGGCGCTGATGGTCGCGTTCACGGCGACATTGGTTGCGCCTTGAGCGGGAGTGACCGACACCACGCCGGGCAAACTTACCGTTTCCATACCGCAACCGGTGACGACAGCGACCAGTAAAGTCGCGAGGAAGCACATGAATCCAATTCTGAAATTACGCATTTGTACCCTCTTTTCCAGCTGTGGTGGCCAGGAGCCCAACGACCATCGTTTCGCCGGCGCGGCAACGAATGCCAGCACGCTGCGACTCCGCCAAAAATAGCAACCTGAAAACGGTGTGGCTGGTCAAATTTGCACGTTGCTCGCTCGACCCGGAGTGTGGGCAAGGCGCATTTGTGAGCAGAATGGAACACGTTTCGACGGGAGAGCCCGGCCGGGCTTCAAGAAAACAACGCATGCCTGGTGTGAGCCGGTCACCCTATAATCTGAGGGCGATGAGAATCCTTCCCCTTTGCCTGCTCGCCCTGGCGGCTTTGCCCGCTGTTGCCCAAATGAACATGGACCAAATGGCCAAGCCTGCCGCCGATGAGCGGCTGGGCACTGTCTCATTTTCTGTTTCCTGCGCGCCGGCCGTGCAGGCGCCGTTTAATCGCGGCGTGGCGCTGTTGCACGACTTCTGGTATGAAGAGGCACAGAGGCAGTTTGAGGAAATTGCCAAGGCTGACCCCTCCTGCGCCATGGCGCACTGGGGCGCGGCCATGAGCTCGTTCCACCAGATATGGAACCGGCCTGACGAGAAAGCAATCGCGCACGGGTGGGCAGAGATCCAGAAGGCGCAGGCTTTGGCTGGGACTGCGGGGGCGGAGACGGATCGCGAGCGGGCTTACATTGGCGCTCTTGCCGATTTCTATCGGCCCGGCAAGGCGGAGTTTCCTGCGCGTGTTGAGGCTTACCGGGATGCGTTGGGCAAGCTGTATGCGCAGTATCCGGACGACGTGGACGCGGGGGCGTTTTATGCGCTGTCGCTGCTGGCGGCCATTCAGCCCGGCGACACCAGCCTGACCGCAGAACACAAGGCAATGGCAGTGCTGACTCCGCTGTTTGCCAGGTATCCGGATCACCCGGGGTTGGTTCACTACATCATCCACTCCTGCGACAACCCGCAGATGGCGGCGCTGGCGCTGCCGGCCTCTGACCACTACGGCGAAATCGCGGCATCCGGCGCGCACGCTTACCACATGCCGGGGCACATCTATGCGCGGCTGGGCATGTGGCCTCAAGACATTGAGGCGAATCTTGGCTCGGTGGCCGCGTCAACCGCAGCGCAAGCCAAACTGGGCAGCGGGCTGATGGACGAGCCGCACGCCTATGACTTTCTGCTCTACGCCTACTTGCAGAGCGCGCAGGACGACCGCGCAAAGTGGGTGCTGGACCAGACCGCCAAAGTGCTGGACCAGATTGCCGCGATGCCGGCCATGGCGGGCCATCGCATGGAGGGAATGGTTCCCTACTATCACAGCAAGTATGAGGTCTTCTATGCGCTGGAGATGCGCGACTGGAAAGCGGCAGCGGCGCTGGAGCCGGTGAAGAATGCACCGCCTGAGATTGCCACGCTGGCCATCTGGGCGCGCGTGATCGGCCACGGCCATCTGCGGCAGGCGGACGCGGCTCGCGCCGACCTGGCTCGCTATGACGCGTTGATGGACGAAGTGAAGAAAGGCAAGTACGCCTACATGGCCGACGACACCGGCGCGAAGATTGAGCGGGACGAGGTGCTGGGCTGGGTTGCGTTTGCCGAAGGCAAGCAGGACGATGCGCTCGCGCACATGCGCGCCGCCGCCGACCTGCAAGACAAGGTGGGCCAGGGCGAGGTGGATATTCCGGCGCGCGAGATGCTGGCCGGTATGCTGCTCGATGGGCACCAGCCGAAGCAGGCGCTGGCGGAGTATGAGGTTGCGCTCAAGCTGAGCCCCAACCGCTTCAACGGCCTCTACCATGCAGGGGTTGCGGCGGAAGAAGCGGGCGACGCGGCCAAGGCGCAACAGTTTTTTGCGGCGCTTCTGAAGTCGACGGGGAACGGCGCGCACTCAACGCGGCCGGAGTTTGCGCATGTGAAGAAGTATCTCGCGTCGGCGCAGATGTCAGCGAAGTAGCGTAGCAGCTACATCGCCAGAATCTGCGCCCACACAGCGGGTTCCACGGGCAGGCCGAGCTTTTCGTTTTCGGCGCGCGTGCGCAGCGTTTGTTCGCCGGGGTAGCGCACCCGCTTGTTCGCGTCGGCAGCCTTGCAGTTGTGGACTGAAGCCACAACCTCGTCGGCGATTCTGGCGGCTTGAGATGCGTCGGCGAGAGCCGTGGGGTTGATGGCGAGAAAAACCTGCGAGATGCCGGTCTCGAAGAACGGGTCGGCGGGAAGCTGGTGGGTGGCGTTGCCCAGCGAGAGCGTGGCGGCCACCATGTCGAGAACCATCGACAGGCCGGAGCCTTTCCAATAGCCCACCGGCAACGGGCGCTGCGACTGCTCGATTGCGCCGGGGTCGTGCGTGAGATTGCCTTCCGAGTCAAAGCCTCCATCCACGGGCAGCAACTCGCCGCGCTTTCTGTAGCTCTCAAGAGTCCCGTAAGAAAACTGCGACATGGCCATGTCGAGGACAACGTGTCCCGCGGCGCGCGGCACGGCGAGGATGAGCGGATTGTTGCCGAGGATGGGCTCGACGCCGCCCCACGGCGGCAGATTGGGCATGGTGTTGGTAAAGCAGATGCCGATGAGTCCGGCGTCGGCGGCCTGCCAGCCGTAGGTGCCGCCGCGCATCCAGTGGTTGGTGTTGCGCAGGCTCACGCAGGCGAGGCCATGGGCGCGGCTGAGTTCGATTGCGCGCTCCATCGAGGCCCATGCGTTCAGATTGCCGGGGCCCTTGCGTCCATCCCAACGTTCCAGAGAGCCGAAGCCGGAGACGCGCTGCGGTGTTGCGTTCACGTCAACGCTGCCGTTTTGAATGGTGGCTACGAAGCGAGGAAAGCGGTTGATGCCGTGCGTGTAGACGCCGTCGCGGGTGGTCTCGGCAAAGAGGCGCGCCGAGGCTTGCGCGCGGTCCGGAGAAAAGCCAAGCTTGCGCAGGACGCCAGCCAGTGTCTGATGCACTTCATCAAAGGGGATTCGATTCATGGGAGTCTGGACCAGCCTGAGGGGAAGAGCGGTTCGCCGGTGCCGCTAATCTTTGAGCGTCACGGTGATCTTGCGTACGTCGCCGCCCTCTGAGGTGATGGCGATTTCGCCGGTGGATTTCTTCTTGATGCTCTTGAATTTCTCGCCCCACTCGACGAGGACCAGGGCATCGGTGGTGAGCAACTCGTCGAGGCCGAGGGTCTCCAGCTGGCGCTCGCCTTCAAGGCGATAGACATCCAGGTGATAGAGCTTGACGGGTTTGCCTTCGCGGGCGCCGTCGTACTCGTGGAGCAGGGTAAAGGTGGGGCTTGTGACCTCGTCGGCTTCAGCCGCGTCGAGGGCCTGGGCGATGCCTTTGACCAGCGTGGTTTTGCCGGTGCCCAGGTCGCCGCAGAGGATGAGCAGTTGCGGCGGAACGAGGATCGCGGCGAGCTGGCGGCCCACTTCAACCGTGTCGGCGCCGCTGCGAGAGGTGAACTGGTGAATTCGGCCGGCTGCGGGTAAGGCGACTTCGGTCATTCCTGGGCCTCTCGAGGGGCTGCTAGACCGGCAGCCCCTGTAACCAAAGATAACCGCTGGGGCCGAGGGCGTGAAAGCGAAAAGCCCGCGAAAGGTGAGGAAGGCTGTCAGTGGCCAGCAGGGTGTGCTCGTCCGTGGCGTGGACGGCGAGGTCAGCGGCCAGGCCGTGCAGCGTGACCGCGGCTTCAACGGCCCGGGCCGGGTCAGTTGGGTACTGCGCCAACAGGCCCGCAATCAGCCCGGTGAGCACGTCGCCGCTGCCGCCCTTGGCCATGCCGGGGTTGCCGGTGGTGTTGACGGCTACGCGGCCATCGGGATGGGCGATGAGCGTCCGCGCTCCCTTGAGAACTAAAGTGACGCCGAGGCGCTGGGCAAAGCTGCGTGCCACCTCAAGGCGGTTGGCCTGGACCTCAGCAATTGAGATTGCGGCCAGGCGGGCCATCTCACCGGGATGCGGGGTGAGCACCAGCGTGCGGCTCTTCGCCAGCTTGGCCAGCAGCACCGGCTTGGCGGCCAGGATGTTGAGCGCGTCGGCGTCAATGACTGCCGGGATTTTTGTGGCTGAAAGCAGGCCGGTGACGAATTTGACGGTTTCGGCGCTTTGGCCGAGGCCGGGTCCGATGGCCAGCACGGTTTTTCCAGCCAGAAGCGCGGTGAGAGAATCCGGGGCGAGATTTTCGGCGGAGATGGAGCCGGCAGCGGTTGCCGCCAGCGGCCAGGTCATCAGTTCCGGAGCGATGGCGGAGACCACGGCCAGCGCCGGAGCCGCTACGGCTGCGGTGACCAGGCCCGCGCCGGCGCGCAAGGCAGCCAGGGCGGCCATGGCCGGAGCGCCGGCCTTGCCGCCGGCCGTGCCCATGGCGCCGCCCACCACCAGCACATGGCCGAAGTTGCCCTTGTTGGCGGCGGCCAGGCGCGGCGCCTGGGTGAGCGCGAGGGACGAGCCGGCCCAGTGGAGCTGAAGCGCCGAAACGATGGCGGCCACAGGCGAACCGATCGGCGCCACCACGATGGGTTGGGACCACCGGCGCGTCAACGCTCCGAAGAGATGCGCGGGTTTGGGCGCAGTGAAGGTGATGACAGCATCGGCTGGGAAGACGGGAGCGGAGGCTGTGGCAGTCGTATCGTCGGCCGGCCAGCCGGAGGGCAGGTCGACGGCGAGGATGGGGGCGGCGCTGGCTTTGAGCCATTCGAGCGCCGCCAGGGCCAGGCCTTTGAGCGGCGGCTTGAATCCGGTGCCGAGCACGGCGTCGACGATGAGATCGGCCTGTAATGCGTCATTGTGGCGAGCCAGTTGGTCCGCGGTCTCGATGACCTGGACCGTTCCGGGCGAGGCGCTCGCCAGCAGTTCGCCCCAGGCGGCAAGGGCGTCGCCCTTGAGTGCGTCTGGAGCGCCCAGCAGCAGCGTGGTTACATTGAGGCCGGCAGCGGCGAGCAGCCGCGCGGCCATCATGCCGTCGCCGCCGTTGTTGCCACGGCCACACAAGACCGTCACCTTGCGCGCGGTGGGAAACTGCTGTTGCGCGAAGGTTGCCACGGCGGATGAAGCGGCGCGCATCAGGTCGAGCGAGGGAATGCCGAAACGCTCGGTGGTGGCGCGGTCACAGGCCTGCATCTCGGCTGCGGAAAGAACTTGCATCGCAACCATGGTACGACAACAGGGATCAGAGGGCAGAGATCAGAGATCAGTTTGTCTGTGGCTGGGGAGGTGTGTTGGTCTCCCAGGTCTCATTCGAGACTCGGGGCGCCCGGCTCCTGTGGATGAACGCCGAGCGGCCGCGGTAAGCAGGGCGGTCGGGGTTCTGATCTCGGATCTCTAACCCCTGCTTTACCGGAGCATCAACACCAGGAACCAGGCGTTCAGTCCGGCGATGAGGGCGGCTACGAACCAGGAGAGGGCCTGGAGCCAGCGAGCGTTGACAAACTCGCCCATCAGTTTGCGGTTGCCTGTGAACAGGACAAGGGGAATGACGGCGAAGCTCAACTGGAGGGAGAGGATCACCTGGCTGAGCAGCAGCAGTTTCTCCGTGCCGTGCTCTCCGGTGATGGCCACCACGATGACGGTGGGAATGATGGCCAGGGAGCGGGTAATGAGGCGACGCAGCCAGGGCGAAACCTTGAGGTGGATGAAGCCCTCCATGACCACCTGGCCGGCGAGGGTGCCGGTGATGGAGGAGTTCTGTCCGCTGGCCAGCAGGGCGATGGCGAAGAGGGTGCTGGCGCCGGCTGCGCCGACGAGCGGGCTGAGCAGCTTGTAAGCGTCCTGGATGGCTTCGACTTCATAGTGGCCGCTGCGATGGAAGACGGCGGCCGCGACGACCAGAATGGCCGCGTTTACGAACAGGGCCACGGTGAGGGCCAGGGCAGAGTCGATGTTGGCCATGAAGATGGCTTCACGCTTGCCCTTGGGGGTGCGCTTGTAACGGCGGCTCTGCACAATGGCGGAGTGGAGATAAAGATTGTGGGGCATCACCGTTGCGCCGAGCATGCCGATGGCGATGTACAACATGCCGGGGTTGGTGATGATAGAGGGCGAGGGAATGATGAGGTTGCGGAAGACCGGCCAGTATTCCGGCTTGGAGAAGAACAACTGCACCATGAACAGGGCCAGGATGGTGCCGATGAGGGCAATGACCAGCGCCTCAACATAGCGGAAGCCCCAGCGTTGAAGCAGCAGGATCAGCAGCACATCGAGGCCGGTGATGAGCACGCCGTAAAGCAGCGGAATTTGGAAGAGCAGGTTGAGGGCGATGGCGGAGCCGATGACTTCGGCCAGATCGCAGGCGGCGATGGCGATCTCCGCGCCGATCCACAGGAAGAAGCTCAGCTTGCGGCCATAGTATTCGTGGCAAAGTTGGGCCAGGTCGCGCTCGGTGGCCACGCCCAGTTTGAGCGAGAGGCTTTGCAGCAGGATGGCCATGAGGTTGGAGGCCATGATGACAAACAACAGCGTGTAACCGAAACGCGAGCCACCGGCAATGTCGGTGGCCCAGTTGCCGGGGTCCATGTAGCCAACGGAGATGAGGAAACCCGGCCCGAGGAAGCCCAGAAGCCTCCGCCAGTAAAGCGGGGAGCGGGAAAGGCGCACGCTCGCATTCAGCTCGGGCAACGAGGCTTCGGCGAAGGCGGGTTGGGTGGCTGTCTCCGGGGTCATGGCCTGAGGGCAAGTGGTCGCAGGGATCACTCAACCTGAGTATGCCACAGCTGGTTAATTATGGTTAACAATTAATCTTAAATAAAATTACTGTCATTTTTCCTGCCGCAGCCAGATGGCTTCAGCGGCGGGGCGGCCGAGAATGGACATTCCCGTAGCCAGCTCAATGGAAACGGTTTGGTCATAATTCTGACTGGCAACGCGGAGACCCTGGCCGGGGCCGATGCCGGCCTGGTGGAGGAAAAGCAGCAGCTTGGGGTCGCGCTCTTGCAGGCTGGTGACGGTGTAGCGGCGGCCTGCGGCAGCTTCAGAGAGGGGCACTTCGCCGTGCTGCTTGCGCTGGGCAGGATTCTCGGGGAGAACGGAGTTGCCGTGGGGGCAGGCACCGCCCTCGCCGAGCTTGTCTTTGAGCTTGGCCTCGAAGGAGGGAGAGATTGCGTGCTCCAGGCGCTCGGCCTCTTCGTGGATTTCGTACCACTCCATGCCGAAGACCTCGCTGAGCATGCGCTCGATGAGGTGGTGGCGCAGGGCGGTTTGATAGGCGGTTTTGCGGCCGGCCTCGGTGAGGCGAACAATGCCGTCGGCGCCCACCTCAACGTAGCCGTCGCGCTTAAGGCGTTTGAGCGCCATGGTGACGGCGGGGGCTGAGACTTCAAGCCAATGAGCGAGCATGGCCGGGATCACCTGGCGGCCCTCGGCGTCGGCTTCAAGGATGGCCTTGAGGTAGTTTTCTTTCGATACGTGGATGGAGTCTTTCATCGCTGCAGTGCATCCAGTCTAAACCGCCCTGCCGTCCCGCTCACCCTGGGGATAGAACGCGATCAAGAGCTAGCGGCCAAGGGAGGCGAAGGCGGCGGCAAGGGCTTCATCCGGCTCGGGGCGGACGCGGAAGTCGGCGTGGGCTTCGGCAAAGACTACGCGTCCAGCGGAGCTTATGACGTACGTGGCTGGGAGGGGAAGACGCCAACTGGGTTCGCCGTTGATGAAGGGGAGATTGACGAGGATGGAGCGATAGTAGTGCTGGTGGTAGTCGGGGACGGTGTAGACCAGGCCGAATTGTTCGGCCAGGGCGCAGCCGGGATCGGAGAGCACGGGGAAGGGCAGGCCGTGCTGGGCGGCCATGAAGTCGTTCTGGCGCTCAGTCTGGGGGCTGATGGCGACCATGAGGGCTTCGTGCTCGCGGATGACGCCGTAGAGGTCGCGCCAGGCTTCGAGCTCGGTGGAGCAGTACGAGCACCAGCGGCCGCGAAAGAACTTGATGACCAGCGGGCCGAGGGCCAACAAATCTGCGCTACGGACGAGGCGGCCCGAGGCGTCGTTGAGGGCGAAGTCGGGGGCGGTGGCGCCGACGGGGAGGATTTGCTCTTCGATGCCGGAGGCGAAGAGCTCGGCGACGGCGCGTTCGCTCACGGCGAGGCGCTCGGCCTGGACGAGCTGGCGGGTGTTGGCGGTGATCTCGTCGAGTTGGTCCTGGAGCTGCACCATTTCCGTTATTCTCGCAGATGCAAGCTGGCATAGAATGTGCTTATGTCCGGTATTGACTATTCGCCGCTTGGCAGGGCGGTCCAGCGGCTCAGGGAAGGGCTTGCCGCGTTGGAGCGCGAGCCGGCCAATACGCTCTATCGCGATGGCGTGATCCAGAGGTTTGAATTCACGTATGGGCTGTGCGCGAGCATGTTGAAGCGTCACCTGGAACAGACCGCCGCTGTCGTGCCTGAAAGGGAGATCACTTTCCCAGCACTGATTCGAACTGCCAGCGAGAACGGTTTACTGCGCTCCGGATGGGATGTTTGGTTCGATATCCGAAAAGCCCGGAACCTGACCAGCCACGTGTACAACGAAGAAACGGCCCGCCAGGTAGTTGAGTTGATTCCGATGTTCGCCGAGGAAGCTGAGTATCTCTATCGAGAGCTTGAAAGGACGGCGGCTCCCAATGACAATTGAAGCGACAGCGTCCGAGATTCCTCCCATAGTGATCGAGCCCCGTCAATGGGAGGAATTGATTTCCATTTTGAAGGCACACCTTTCGGGCCGCAGGGTTTGGGCCTTCGGTTCGCGCGCAACGGGAATTCGCGTCAAGCGCTATTCCGATCTCGATTTGCTGGTCGAAGGCGGGAGTCTCTCCTTCAGAGAGGCTGCTTTGCTAGATGAGGCGCTGGACGAATCGCGATTGCCGTTCAAGGTGGATGTGGTGCAGGGAGCCGCACTCACGCCGGAGTTCCGCGCGCGGATTGAGCCAAGCCTGATTTTGATTCAAGGATAGCCAACAGTCGCGGCCGTCTCGTCGAGTTGCTTCCGAAGAGTTGTCAACGGGGGCTAGCTTATTCTCTAGATGAAATTGAGATGTATAACGCTGCGATGGCAATCAACGCTTGAACTGCGGTAAACGCGACCAGGGCCCAGGTTGCCCGATTCAGCGAGCGGGTCGATTTTGCCAACTGCTCGGTTGCGTTGTACATCAATCGGGCGCTCCTCTCGCTTTGCTTGCTGGCCTGCTCGTTGCTGAGTAGGAGCGCCTCAGAAAGCTCGTTTGCCCGGCTGCTTACCTTGATTTGCTCGTCTGTAAGCTCATGGGCGCGTTGCGCGAGCTTAATGCTCTCCGTCCCCATCTTGGCGTTGGCCAAACCTAGATATCGACTCGTGATTTCCGGATCGCGAATGTAGTGAGAGCTCCCAGCCATCGAAATCAATGTCGCAATCGGGAGTCTGGATTCATCTTCGCTCATCGATTCTCCTCTTCAAGCTCACCGCCCGAACTTCTGCCTCGCGCCGAGGCCCATGCCGCCGAGCCCACCACGCATCATCTTGGCGGCCATGCCGCCTTTGCCCATCTGCTTGAACATCTTGGCCATCTGGGCGTATTGGCGGAGGAGGTTGTTGACGTCCTGCACTTCAGTGCCGCTGCCTTTGGCGATGCGCTTGCGGCGGGTGCCGCTGATGATCTCGTGGTTGCGGCGCTCAAGGGGCGTCATGGAGTTGATGATAGCTTCAAGGCGGACGAACTGCTTTTCGTCCACGTTTTTTGAGGCTTGCTGGAGGCCGGCGAAGGGGCCGACAGAGGGCATCATTTTGAGGATGCTCTCCATGGAGCCCATCTTCTTGATCTGGCGGAGCTGGTCGCGGAAGTCTTCGAGAGAGAAGCCGTCGCCGAGCAGGGCCTTCTTGGCGAACTCCTCGGATTTTTTGCGGTCGAGGGTGGATTCGGCTTTTTCGAGGAGCGACATCATGTCGCCCATGCCGAGGATGCGGCTGACGATGCGATCAGGATGGAAGGGCTCGAAGGCGTCGGGCTTTTCACCCACGCCGATGAACTTGATGGGCTGGCCGGTGACGTGGCGAATGGAGAGGGCCGCGCCGCCGCGGGCGTCACCGTCCATTTTGGTGAGGACGATGCCGGTGAGGCCGAGGCGGGTGTGGAAGTCGAGGGCGGAGTTGACGGCGTCCTGGCCGGTCATGGCGTCGGCGATGAAGAGGATCTCGGAAGGGTTGAGCAGTTTTTTCAGCCGCTCCATCTCGGTCATCAGTTCCTGGTCAATGTGGAGGCGGCCGGCAGTGTCGACGATGAGGGTGTCGCAGCCCATGTTGCGGGCTTCGCGGCGGGCTTCGCCGGCGAGGCGCTCGACGAGGGCGGAGCCGGCGGGTTCGCCCTTCTGGTCGCCTTCATAGAGCCTGACTTCGACGGATTTGGCGACGACTTTGAGCTGCTCCCGGGCGGCGGGGCGATAGACGTCGACCGACACAAGCATGGGCCGATGGCCACCCTTCTTGAGCCAGGCGGCAAGCTTGCCGGCGGTGGTGGTTTTGCCCGAGCCTTGCAGGCCGGCCATGAGAATGACGGTGGGCGGTTGCGAGGCGAACTTGAAGCGGGCCGTGTCTTTGCCCAGCATCGTGATCAGCTCGTCGCGAACGATCTTGATCACTTGCTCGGAGGGCGAAAGCGCGGTCAGCACCTCAGTTCCGATGGCCTTGACGCGAATCTGCTCAATGAGGTCCCGGACCACATTGAGGTTGACGTCGGCTTCAAGCAGAGCCACGCGGATTTCGCGCAGGGCTTCGGTAATATTCTCTTCAGTAAGCGTGCCCTGACCGCGGAGGGATTTGAAGGCGCGCTGGAGTTTGTCAGTGAGATTATCAAACATGGTCAACTCAAGTGTATCGCGGGGGCGGCGGCAGGGCGTAGAGTGTTCAAATGCCTGCGTTTGGCAGCGGGACGATGGCCGCCGACCCCTGCCAGGATTGTTACAAACGTGTTAATATCGAACCTCAAGAAAGCTGGCGGGCCTCGCTTTGAGGCCGCTGGAGCCAACACAATGAACCTCTACCTGATGCGTCACGCCAACGCCGGGCTTGCCCGGGAAAACCCGAAGCTGGACGTGAAGCGCGCTCTCATTAAAGAAGGAAAAGACCAGTGCATGCTGATGGCGCGGGTGCTGAGCGCCCTCAAAGTGCAGGTGGACGTGATCGTGTCGAGCCCGTTGAAACGGGCGCTGCAGACCGCGCAGTTTGTGGGCACGGAGCTGGGCTACGACGGCAAGGTTGAGATCAGCCCAGCGCTGGGTCTGGATGCGGATTTTGCCGACTTTCAGCAGATGCTGGCGAAGTATGCCGACCGCGAGGGAGTGCTGGCGGTTGGGCACAACCCAAATGTTTTCCAGTTTCTCGGGCGGCTGATCACCGGCAACGGCGGGGCCAGCATCCGCATGCGCAAAGGGTCAATCGCGCGCATCGACTTCAGCAGCCATCCGCCGCGGCTGCATTGGCTCATCGATCCGCGTTCGGCACGGGCCATCTACCAGAGTGTGGCCAGGAGCCCGCGGCCCAAGTCGGCGCGGAAGTAGCGCGGCTTGTCCCCCCGCCGGGTTGAGCTGGCAAAGATCAGGGCACGGTGACGGAAACTTTCGATCACTTCTAGGTCAGGTTACGCAGAAAGTCGATCATGGCCTTGTTGACTTCATTGACGCGCTCCTGCTGTGTCCAGTGTCCGCAGCCGGGGAGAATGAGAGTCTTGCGAAGCTGCCGCACGAAGTGGATGAGATTGGGAATGAGTTGGTCCATGCCGCGAAAGGCGACTACCAGGTCGCGGTCGCCGGCCACGTAGAGCGCGGGCACGCTGACCCTGGCGCCGGCAAACGGAGCCAGCATCTCCCAACTGCGATCGTGGTTGCGGTACCAGTTCAGTCCGCCCCTGAAGCCTGTGCGCGTGAACTCCTGCACATAGAAATCGATATCCGCCTCAGTGAGCCAGGGCGGCAGCACTGCGGGATCGACCATGCGGTCAAGGAAGCCGCCCCGGCGCGAGACCATGCCCACTTCTTTGCCCGATGGTGCGCCGGCTGGGCCTGCCGTTACGTCGCCTGGCGGGCGGGGAGCATCGCCCGAGGCGGTAAAGAGCAGGCTGCGGATGGTTCGCCGCACGTCGCGCTCCAACTCCGCTTCGGCAACGCCGGGGGCCTGGGAGTAGAGCTGGTAAAAGAGCGCGTCGTCAGTTTGGGGCATCAGGGTGGTGGGCAGAGCAGGACGGCGAGGGATGAAGGGAACGCTCAGGCCGATGACGGCGCGGAAGCGGTCAGGCCGCAGCAGAGCGGCATGCCAGCCGACCGGCGCGCCCCAGTCGTGGCCCGCGATCACGGTCGTTGGCTTGCCAAGCGCGTCCAGCAGGCCCACCATGTCGCCGACCAGGTGAAGCAGCGTGTACTGATCGATTGGTTCGGGACGATCGGTTTGGCCGTAGCCGCGCATGTCGGGCGCGACGGCATAAAATCCTGCCTCGGCCAGCGCCTGCAACTGGTGACGCCACGAGTACCAGGACTCGGGAAACCCGTGACACAACAGAACCAGCGGACCGGCGCCGCATTCGGCCAGGTGCATGCGGATGCCGTTGGTTTCAATGAAGCGATGGCCGATCGGGTGCATGGCGTTTCCTCGCGTTTTTTGGTTGGCTTCTATACCGGGGCCATTTCAGCTTCGATGCGTGCGGCAATCTCCGGCTCGCGCAGAACGCTGCGCGGCTTGAGCATATGCTGCACTTCAAGCATCAGCTTGTGAATTGCCGGGTCGTCGTAAGCCACCTTGATCAGCGCTGTGCCGAACCGCAGCGCATCGTCGAGGTTGGCGGGCCGCTCGCCCTCGGTGAGCGGGTCGAGGAAGTCGGGAATCACGGCCGTGCCCCACGGCGCATCGATGATGGGTTGAGCCTGGGCCAGAAAATCGGCAGGCACTGAGGCAAACCCCTGGCCCTGGTGGGCCGCGGCTTGCAACAGGTCGAGCAGCAAGCAAGCCTCTTTGGCGGCCACGCTCATGCCCTGGCCATAGATGGGATTGAAACGGCAGATGGTATCGCCGAAGGGGATCAGATTGGCGGGAAATCTCTCCAGCTTTTCAAAGCGCCGCCAACGGCTGGCCTTGAAGCCGTAGCGGGTGATGGCCAAGACGCGCCGCGCGCCCCGGATGGCTTTGTAGAGGGTGGGGGTGCGCATTTGCCGGGCGTACTTAAGAAAGCCGGCCTCGTCGTCAGGCGGCTTCCCGTCATGGCTGCCCGCCAAGGCGACGATCCATCCGTTTCCCTCAATCGGAGTCAGCAAGCCGCTGCGGCGATTTCGGGGCGGGTCAGGGTGGGTGCCGACGAGTTTCCAATTGGCCGAAGCATCCTCAGGCATTTCGTAGACCGTCGTGGCGTAGCCCATGTTCACGCCGACCGTGGTCTCTTCCGGCCCCGGCATCCCCAGCGCGGCGAGCAGATTGTAGGTGAGCTGCCCGTGGCTGCTGGCATCGATCACCAAGTCTGCCGGAATCTCTTCGGTCTCGCCGTTGGAATAGAGGCAGGTAACTCCTCTGACCGCAGTTCCATCGGCAGTAGTTGGCAGTTGCTGTGCCTTGCATTGCTCACGAATCTCAATGTTGCCGATCTGGGTGACGTGGCTCCTGACGACCCACTCCAGCAGCGGCCGCGTCATGCTGTAGATTCTGAAGCCGAGGTCGCGCTGCGGGTAAACCTCATAGCCGGGCCGCTCAAGCCAATAGTCGCCGGAGACGGAAAGAGAATGGGTTCCGGCGGCGATGAGACTCTGCTCAAAGCCCGGGAAGAGCGTGGACAGCGCCCGCTGGCCGCCGGCCAGCAGCGCATGCAGGTGCCTGGACTGGGGTGTTCCCGGCCGCGGCGACGCATCCCTGGGAAGCGTGTCGTTCTCGAGGACGATGACTGAATCAAAGAAGTCCGCGAGCACGCGGGCTGCCGGCATCCCGGCCATTCCTGCGCCGATAACAACAGCTTGCCTGCCAAGGCGAGTCGCGATGAGAGCCTCCAGGGGATAGTTTGTGTGCTTCTTGGGGAAGAGCAAACGTAAGGGCACAGTAAATCAAAACACCGGACTTGCACACGGCTCGCGGCGAGTTACGCAGGATCTCGTTCTTGCCGCTTCCGCCAAACCGATCGGCTGGCGGCGTTGAGCATGATCCCAATGACAGGAAGAGAGCGGAGGGAGAGGTGCCGGCGCTGCTGATTGGGCGGGCTCTCGATGAGGCGGGAGAGGGAAGGACGGGAAGCGAATCGTCCGCCCATGCCCTTGAAACTACCGCGTTGGTTTTAAAATGAGCGCCAACGGGCGAACAATTGCCGGGAATCTGTTTTCAAGAATGGCGATTCCGGTTATAGGTCGTTGTGCTTGGCTTTGGCGTGGCCCACGGAAGCGAAAATCGCAGGTGAAACCACTATTACGACAAAAGCCAGTCCAATAATGAAATCAACCATGATCGCGCCCCTTCTACGCCTTCATGGAATGCATCCCGCGTGCCAAACCTCGGCCTGCGGCAGGATGGTTGATATGTCATTGACTTCATGACACCTGGCGGGCTGGAACAGTTCCGGAGGGAAGACGCTGGTCTGTCTTTTTGGTGAATAATTAACCTATTATGGGTTAATTATTTTCCATACATCGACTTGAAAAGGTATTTGCGGCAACGATTGTAAGCAGCTCCGCCGCGAACTCCTCCGCACCCTGAGACGCGGTCGCCCGCCCCGCTGTTATCCTTTTTCCCATGGCCTTTTCAGCGAAATCGGATAGCACCTCAACGCACAGCCGCCCTGCGGCGCAGGTGTCTGCGCGCACCGCCTGGCTGCTGATTGCGGCAATTTTTGTCGCCGTATATTTTGCCTCGCTGTTTACTCCGCCGATGATGGACGATGTGGACTCATCGCATGCCCAGGCGGCTCAGCACTTCCTGGAGAGCGGCGACTGGGTCACAGCCAAGATCAATGGGATCCGCTACATTGAGAAGCCGCCGCTGCCTTATTGGACGGTGGCCTGCGTTTACTTTGTGTTTGGCCAGAACACGTTTGCCACCCACCTGCCCAACGCGCTGGCGATGCTGGCGCTGGCCTGGCTGGTGTGGCTATGGGCCAGGCGCGGATGGGGGGCGCGGGCGGGGCTGTATGCGGCGCTGGGCGTGCTCACTTCGATCGGGCCGTTCCTGTTTACGCGGTTCATCATTCCCGAGTCGATCCTTAGTTTGTTTTTGCTGCTGACGCTCTACTGGCTGCTGACCGGTCTGGAGTGGAACCAGCCGGCGCGCATCTATGGGATGTGGGCGGCGCTGGGGCTGGCGCTGCTGACCAAGGGGTTGATTGCGCCGGTCTTCTTTGTGGGCGCCATTCTCCCCTACCTGGCGCTGACCGGCCAATGGCGGCGGTGGCGCGACCTGAAGCCTTTCTCTGGCGGCCTGCTGTTTCTGGCCATCGCCGCGCCGTGGCACATTCTCTGCGGCCTGGCCAATCCTGACCAGGGACACGCAGTAGGCAACCACCCCACGCTGGGCAACGTGCACGGGTTCTGGTACTTCTACTTCATCAACGAGCATGTGCTGCGCTTCTTCAGCCTGCGCTATCCGCACGACTACAACAAGCTGCCGCACGCCGCCTATTGGCTGCTGCACCTGGTGTGGCTGTTCCCGTGGAGCCTGTTTCTGCCCGCCGTGGCGGCCGTGGCCTGGAAGACGCGGCACAACTGGCTGCAGCACCTCAGGCCCGACGCCGGGCAGACGGTGGACTTTTACCTGGATAACGCCGCGCGCGAAGATGTGGCCAGCTATGTGTTGAAGCTCAAGTTCCGGGTGCGCACGGTGTGGCTGCTGAGCCTGTTCTCGGTCTGGACGCTGTTGTTTTTCGCCATCTCGTCGAACCAGGAGTACTACACCTTCCCGGTGTGGCCGCCGCTGTTCATTCTGATTGCCGCAGTGGTTGCCGGCATTGAAGAGAAGCGCTCGGCCGACGGAAGTCCCGAAGGCACGCCGCTGCTTTCGACGGCATGGCTCACCGGCGCGCAGGCCGTGTTTGCCGTGATTGGCGTGCTGGCTGCGGTGGTGCTGGCGTGGGGACTGTGGGTCTCGCGCGGTTTGCCCTATGTCTCGGACATCGGCACCCTGCTGGCGCATCGCGGGGTGGGCGACTACACACTGTCGATGTCGCACTTGTTTGATTTGACCGGCGCTTCGTTTGCAGCGCTGCGGCTGCCTGCGGCGCTGGCCGCGGTTACGCTGCTGATCGGTCCCACGCTGAGCTGGCTGGCGCGTTTGAAGGGCAAGCAGATGGCTGCCACCGTGAGCCTGGCGCTGACTTCGGCGGTGTTCCTGATTGCCGCCCACATCGCCTTTGCCCGCTTCGACCCGATGCTTGGGTCCAAGCAGATCGCCGACACCATCAACGCCAAAGGCTCGTCCGCCGACACGCTCATCATTTACGGTGAGCAGTCGGATGCCTCGTCGGTGATCTTCTATACCCACAAGCTGCTCAACAAGCCGGCACAGTTGGCCTATCCGCGCTGCGGGCAGCACGGCGAAGGTTCGCCGCTGCTGTGGGGCTCCTGCTACCCGGATGCGCCCGATATCTTTCTCAGCAATGAGAAGCTTTCGGCCGAGTGGGGCACGGGCGAGCGCAAGTGGCTCTTCGCGCAGGACCAGAATCGCGCCAAGGTGGAGCAGTTGCTGGATAAGCGGCTCTACCCGGTGCAGTCGCTGGCCGACAAGGAACTGTGGACGGACCGGCCACCTGCGGTGGGGCCAGCGGCTCGCTAACCGCTCGCAAGGGCTTCCGTGCGTGAACGCCCTGCCACCTGCTGTGGGGCCAGCGGCCTTCGGCGGGGCGAAGCGGCGCTTGTGGAATCCCACCCTTCCGCAAAAACCGCGGAAGGATGGGGCACCCAGATCCTGTGGTGAGTTGAAGGCCGGGCTTGCGGGCTATTCGGGCTTGGGCTGGCCGGTGAGGTCTTCCTGCTTGGCGAGGCGGACGCGGGCGCTCTCAAGCTTCTTTTGCACCTTGGCTACGTCGCCTGGTTCCACATCTGCGGGGGCGGACTTGGCATAGTTGGCCAGCGACAGTTCCCACTGCGCGGCGGCCAGGCGGATGCGGCCGGTCTTCTCGTAGAGGTCGCCCAGGTGGTCGTGGACGGTGGGATCGGTGCGGTCGCGATCGACGGCCTTGCGCAGGTTGTCCTCGGCCAGCTCGTACTCGCCCAGCTTGAAGTAGGCCCATCCCAGCGAATCCAGATACGCGCCGTTCATGGGATCCTGATCGACCGCCTTGCGGATCATCTGGAGCGCCTCATTGAGCCGCGTGCCCCTGTCGGCGAGCATATAGCCCAGGTAATTCAACGTCATGGCGTTGTTGGCGTCCAGTTCAAGCACCTGGCGGAAGAACTGCTCGGCCGGCTCAAAGTGCTTTTGCCGCTCGGCCAGTTCGCCCTTCAGGAAGAGCAGATAGATCTTGTCTTCCTTCTTCTGGGTCAGGGTTCCGGCGCGGTTCAGGGCGTCTTCGGCATCTTTCCACTGGTGCGCGCGGACATGCATCTGGCCGATGGCCAGCCAAATGGTGCGGTCCTTGTCGGAGTTATCCAGCAGCGCCTTGGCCACGGCCAGGCCGTCTTCGGTCTTTCCCTGGTCAAGCAGGGCGCCTGCCAGCATCAGCTTCAGGTCGCGATTTTTGGGGTCGGCCTCGACGGCCTTGCGCGCCACTGCAACCGATTTGTCAAATTGCTTGGCGTCGCGGTAGGTGTCTACCTGGCCCTGGTAGCCGCGCAGGGCCGATTCGCCGCCCAGGTCAATGAGTTTTTGATAGGTGGCGACGGCCTCGCTGGTGCGGTTCAGTTCGTTGTAGACCGCGCCCAGCCGCTCCAAAAAGATGCCGCGGTTGTTCTTTTCTTCGGTGGTATAGGCGCCGTTGGCGTGCGAGGTCAGGTCGGCCATCTTCTCGTAGATGGTGACCGCCTCATCGAAGCGGCCCAGCACATCGAGCAGCAGGCCTTCGTTATAGCCCGCCTCAAGGGAGTTGGGGTCTTTCTTGACCGCCTTGCGAATGGTGGCCAGCGCGTCTTCATACTTGCCCTGGCGGCGTTGAATCTCAGAGACGTGAACCAGCGCGCCGGTGTCTTCCGGGTCGGCTTCGGCAATCCGCCTGTATGTCTTGAGCGCTTCATCGAGCTGATTGTCAGTCAGCAGGGCCTCGGCCAGCGCATTCAAGGCTTGCAGGTCGCCCGGCTCCATATCGGTGGCGCGTTGATAGGCGGCGATGGCGTCCTTGGGCCGCTTCAACTGGTCATAGGTTGCGCCGAGCGCGCCCTCCATCTTGGCGCTTCGGTCGGCCATTGGAACGGCCTCAATCGCCTTGGCGGCCTGGGCCAGGTTGCCGCTCTCGGCATAGAGCCGGGCCAGGTTCAGCACCACTTCTTCTGAGTCGGGCTCAATGGCCTGGGCGGTCTTGAACTGGTCTTCAGCCTTTTTGGTGTCGTGCTTCACGGTGTAAAGCTGACCCAGAACCATGTGGTCTTCAACGCTTTTGGGCGTGAGCGCCACAATCTTCTCGTACTCGGCAATGGCCTGGTCAAGCACGTTGCCTGCGGGCGAAGAGGAGGAGACGCTGTTTTCCTGCTCGCCGAGCTGGCGCAGGTAGATGCGTCCCAGCAGCTTGTGTGCGTCAATGTTGTCGGGCGCGGTCTTGAGCAGCGTTCGCGCTGTGGCCTCAGCCTCGCGAGCCCGGCCGGTGCGGAAATAGAGTTCGGACAGGGCGTTGTTCAGCTCGGGCGAGCCGGGATCGGCGTTGAGGGCCTTCTTGTACTCCTCGATGGCAAAGGTAATGTCTTCCGGCCGGCCCGCGTCGACGGCTTCCTCTTCATAGATGCCGGCAAGTCCCAGGTGGTAGTAGGCCTGGGCCCGGTCCTGCGGCTGCACGGCGCCTTCCGGGGCAGCTTTTTGCGGGGCTGCGGGGGAGGCTGTTGCGGGCGCAGTTTTGGCAGGCGCAGCGGGGCTGGGTTTGGCCGGGGCCGCGGTGTCGGGCGGGAAGGTGTCCGGCACGTTCTGGGCATGGGAAGATGCCGTCAGCGAGAGCGCGAGAGAGGCGGCGGCGATCGACAGCCGAAGGGGAAGCAGCTTGCTTTTTGGTTTCATCATCCTGGGGGTTCCATGCCTCTTGTGCCGGGCGAAAGGGCTGAAACCCACCGCTGGACGGCCTAAAGGGATTGCAGGCAGGTGGGTTGCAGACACTCTGCCTACTATATTGACGATTCTAACCGGCATTTGGGGTGAGTGGCGGGAAAGATTGGCGAAGATCGAGATTTGTGGCTATCCCTCTTGAGGGTTCTGACGATGGTACGCGATCCAGTCCATCCGGGCAGGTTTCTGGCTGATGCGGTTGAGGCGGGAGCCGGCGCAGGCGCCTGAGTTGTTAATTTTTGCGGCATTGCACGCAATTCCACATTCATTTTCATGGCCGGTTCAAGGATGGGGCGCCCGCTCCGACCTCCGTGCGTTGGCCGCTTAATCGCTAATTCTTCTGTGAGATACGCGATGCTCTTCCCGGGCACAGCAGGCCTTTGTTGTTTCGAGTGTCTAATCCAGACCAGAACTGGACGGGGAGAAGAGCGCAACCTGTCTATCGGCATGCAATTGTTGTGGAAGTTTCGGGAGCCGACTTGCGGGATCACGAGCAGACGCTCACCCAAGGCGAGTTCCTTCCCTGCCGTGCCCTCAAAGGAGTTCTGGAATATGTTGAAGAAAAGTATCCCTTACGGTTTTCTGGTTCTGGCGTTTTCCGCATCGGCGATGGCGCAGGAAGCAAATCCCACCTCAACGGCGCAACGGACCCAGGATCAGGGGTCGATGATCCAGACCGGCACGCTCGACAATGTTCCTCTTTACAAGATCGAGGTGGTTGGCCGGGACATTCCGGCTATCAACTACTTCCATCGCAGCGGGTCGACGAAGATCGGATTCAGGGGCACGAGCCTTCTGCCGGATGCCAGGGGCTTTGCCAAGGTGGACAGCAAAGATGGCCGTACGCTGATTGACGCGGACTTCGAGGGACTGACGCCGGCCAACGGTTTTGGCGTGGAATATCTGACCTATGTGCTGTGGGCGATAACGCCGGAGGGCCGGCCGACGAATCTCGGCGAGGTGCTTCCTTCGGGCTCTCACGACAAGAACCACATCACCGTCACCAGCAACCTGCAGGCGTTCGGGTTGATCATTACGGCCGAGCCCTACTACGCCGTGACCATGCCCAGCGACGCGGTGGTGATGCAGAACGTGATTCTGGAAGATAAAACCGAAGGCGTTCTGGAGCAGGTGAACGCACACTACACGCTGCTGCCGCGCGGGGCCTACGAGGAAGTCGCGGGACGGCACACGGTGCTGCATCCGATCACGCGCAACGAGGACTCGCCTCTTGAACTGTATGAGGCTGAGAATGCGGTGCAGATCGCGGATGCGGCGGGCGCGGAAACTTATGCCGCGGACACGATGACGACCGCCAGGACCGCGCTGAAGAACGCCGAGGACATTGACTCGAACAAGCACAACGATCGCAAGCAGACGGTCACCTACGCCCGCGAGGCGGTGCAGTCGGCTGAAGATGCGCGCATTATCACCATCCGCAAGATCAAGGCGGAAGACGATGCGGCGACGGAAAAGGCGCGGATGGATGCCGAAGAGGCTGCGAAGCGGTCGCAGGCGGATGCCGTGCAGTCGCAACTGGCGGCGCAGAAGTCCCAGCAGGATGCCGACCAGGCACAGCAGGCAGCCGCGCAGGCCCAACTGGATGCCCAGCAGCAGGCCGCCCGACGCGCGCAGGCGGATGCCGCGGCAGCTGACGCCGAAGCACGCGCAGCCGCTGCGAAAACAGCGCAACAGGCCGCCGAACAGAGCGCTGCGCAGGCCGCGCTTCAGGCGCAGCAGTCGCGGGAGCGGCTGAAGCAGCAGTTGAACCAGGTGTTGCAGACCACGGAGACGGCGCGCGGGCTGATCGTGAACATGCCGGACGTGTTGTTCGACTTCAACAAGTACACATTGAAGCCGGAAGCGCGCGAAAAGCTGGCTAAGGTTTCAGGAATTCTGCTGGCCTATCCCGACCTGAAGACGCAGGTGGAGGGCTACACGGATAGCATCGGCTCGGACGAGTACAACCAGAAGTTATCCGAGGAGCGGGCCGGTTCTGTGCGCACCTATCTTGTGGGTGAGAGCGTGCTGGATGCGAATGTCACGGCCATGGGCTTTGGCAAAACCAGGCCGATCGCCGATAACTCCACAAATCAGGGCCGGGCCCAGAACCGGCGTGTCGAGTTAGTGGTTTCAGGAGCCGCAATCGGCATCCAGGAGTCCGCTCCCGATGCTCCAGCGCCGGCCACGCCCGCACCGGGCGCTCAGGCCGGTCAACAGAGCGCAGTTGTGCCACCCCCGCCGCCGGCTTCCGAGACGACGGGGGTTTCCGATCCGCCGCGGTAAGTCCGGTGAATGGAACGAAAGGGGCTGCTTCTCGGGTGTGAGGAGCAGCCCGTTTCGTTGCTCGAGGGTGTGCCGAACCGCCGTTCGGTCTCCGCGGGAATCCTGCGTCTCAATGCTGCAGGGATTCGCCGCATTCCCAACCGCGCTCAGCAATCTTGACGCGGCGCGTCAAGATTTGCCATAGTTGTGCATGGCCGGGCCGGGAAAGCAAGACATGCCGCCCAAGTATCGTGACAAGCGCACGGAACGCTTCGCCGCCGGAGAACGTGTCAAAGAATTTCAGGCGTTCAAGGGGCAGGCTGAGCGGCGCCTGGACCTTTTGGAAACGGCAGTAACCCGGAATGACTTGATGCGTTTGCCCAGCAATCGTTTCGAGGCCTTGGGCGGGGACCGCAAAGGGCAGTTCAGCATTTGCATCAACCAGCGGTGGCGGGTTTGTTTTGAATGGCCCGACAAGCAGGACAGGCCGTCGCAGATCGAGATTTGCGATTGCCATTCTTGAGGAGACGATGATGGCGCGCGATCCAATCCATCCGGGCAGGTTTCTGGCTGACGAACTCGAGGCGCTGAACATGAGCGTTCCCCAGGTCGCGGCGGTGCTGCACGTCCCGGCGAACCGGATTTATCAGCTTCTGAAGGGTCAGCGCTCCCTGACCGCCGATACGGCCTTGCGGCTGGGCCAGTGGCTCGGCACCTCGGCCGAAATGTGGCTGAACCTGCAAAAACTCTACGAATTGCGCCTTGCCGAGCGGCAGGCAGGCGAGAAGATTAAAAAGACCATCGTTCGCCGGGAACCGGCGCAAGCGGCGTAGGCTTCTTCACATTTCCACTCATTGTTTCAATGCCTGAAGTGCCGCATCCCCGTGAACACCATGGCAATGCCTAACTTGTCGGCCGCATCAATCACGTCCTGATCCTTCACGGAGCCGCCAGGTTGGATGACGGCGGTGGCGCCGGCCTGGGCGACCGCTTCGAGGCCGTCGGGGAAGGGAAAGAACGCATCCGATGCGGCGACGCAGTCTTTCAGCGGCAACACGGCCTTCATGGCGCCGAAGCGGGCGGCGTCTACGCGGCTCATTTGGCCGGCACCGATGCCGAGGGTCTGGCCGTCGCGGGCGTAGACGATGGCGTTGGATTTGACGTGCTTGCAGACGCGCCAGGCGAAGAGCAGGCTGCGGAGTTCCTCGGCGGTGGGCGGACGCCAGGTGACGACCTTCAGGCCGGGGTCGAGCACCGAAGCGTCGACGCGGCCGGTGTCGGCGTCCTGCACCAGGTAGCCGCCGGAGATGTGCTTGACCACGGGGCGGGGCGGGGCGGAGTGGACTTCGACCAAACGCAGATTCTTCTTGGCGGCGAAGCGCTCGCGGGCTTCGGCGGTAAAGCCGGGGGCGGCGATGGCTTCAACAAAGAGGCTGGCGATCTCGGCGGCGGCTGCGCCGTCCACCTCGCGATTGATGCCGATCACGCCGCCGAAGGCTGAGACAGGATCGCAGGCCAGGGCCTTCTGGTAGGCCTCAAGGACGGTTGCGCCGGTGGCCGCGCCGCAGGGGTTGGTGTGCTTGACGATGACCACTGCCGGCTCGTGCGACTCACCCTCGTTCAGTTCCTGGGCCAGTTCCCAGCAGGCGTCGAGATCGACGAGGTTGTTGTAGCTGAGTTCTTTCCCTTGCCATTGCATGGAGCCGGCGATCCCCAGGCCTGTGGCGTCGGAATACAGCGCGGCGCGTTGGTGAGGGTTTTCGCCGTAGCGGAGAGATTGGGCCTGGGGAAGGTTGATGCGCAGGGTTGTCGGCAGGGCCTTCGTATCCGGTGCGGCGGGCTGGCTGGGATCGGGGGCTTCGGCGATACGGTCGAGGGTGTTGGCGATGGCGGTGTCGTATGCGGCGGTGGTGGCAAAGGCTTGCCTGGCGAGACGCCAGCGGGTCCCGCGGCTCAGCGCTCCGCCATTCGCCTTGAGTTCCTCAACCAGTGCCGGGTAATCGGAGACGCGGGTCACGATGGCCACGTCTTCAAAGTTTTTGGCGGCGGAGCGCACCATGGAGGGGCCGCCGATGTCGATGTTTTCAATGAGATGGCCGAAGGCGACGCCGGGCTGGGCTGCGGTCTTCTCAAAGGCGTAGAGATTGACCACCACCATGTCGATGGGCTCAATGCCATGGGCGGCGACGGCGGCTTCGTGGTCGCGGTTGCCGCGAATATAGAGCAGGCCGCCATGGACCTTGGGATGGAGGGTCTTGACGCGGCCGTCGAGCATCTCGGGAAAGCCTGTGAGTTCGCTGATGTCCTTGACCGAAAGTCCCGCTGCACGGAGTGCCGCGGCGGTGCCGCCGGTGGAGACGAGTTCCACGCCAAAGGAGGCCAGGGCCTGGGCAAACTCCACCAACCCGGTCTTGTCGGTCACACTCAGCAGCGCACGCTTGATGGGCTTGATTCCGGTTGCGATTGAACTCACGTTCCACTCCTCTAATTCAGGTGTTGACGCCGGGGCGCAGACGGCCGTTCCGGCTGCAGAGAATCAAACTCCAGAGTACATCGAAAGCCAGGCGCGGCAGGCGCGCCGAAGGATCAGGTTTCCCACAGGCGCCGCTGCAATGCGTACAGCGACGGGGAGACGGTTCTTGGGGGGGGAGCGATTTCAACGATTGCGTGGCGGGCAGGCAACCATGGCGAGGGAAATGCATTAAAGTGAAGCTATGGGCAGTTATCCTCCCGCTCCGCCTCCCGAACCGCAGATTCTTCCGCCGGACTACAGCTACGCACCGCAACCCGTGCGGCGGCCGCAGCCCCGGTGGGCCGCTGCGCCTGCGACGTATTTGCTGGTGGGAATCAACTGCCTGGTGTTTGTGGTGATGGTGTTGCGCGGGGTGAGCATTGGGTCGCCGACCACCGAGCAACTGATGCATTTTGGCGCCGACAATGCCGGCAACGTGCTGGTGCTGGGCGAGTGGTGGCGCATTGTGTCGGCCATGTTTGTGCACGTGGGCATTCTGCACCTGGCCACCAACATGTGGTGCCTGTGGAACCTGGGATTGCTGGCCGAACCGCTGATGGGTTCGGCGGGGGTGCTGGCGGTTTACATTCTCACCGGCGCGGCGGGCAACCTGCTTTCCACCTGCGTCAACTGGATTCGGCCGATGCACGATGCGGCCGGCAACATCTGGTTTCCGGCGGGCGCGGGGGCTTCCGGGGCGGTGTTTGGCATTGCCGGGGCGCTGATTGTGCTGCTGAAATCGAACCGGCTTCCGGTGCCGGCGTATGAGCTGAAACGGCTGCGCAAGTCGGTCATCTACTTTGCCGCGCTGAACCTGGTGCTGGGCCTCTCGATCAGCTTTGGCACCCATGTAATCGGTTCGGGCATCAGCATTGACAATATGGCCCACGTGGGCGGGTTTACCTGCGGGCTGCTTTTTGCGGCCCCCATGGTGCCGCGCCTGGGCTCGCCCAGGCCGCTGTTTGAGAGGCGGTTGCGCGTGGCCGTAGGGCTTGTGGTGGGCATCCTGGTGCTGTTCGGCTTCTACCTGGCCCATGTTCCGCCCCAGGTCTGAGTCGCCTGCATCCTGACCCCGGATTTGTGCAAGAATATCCTCGTACGGCACCCATCCCATCCACTTTTTCAGGAGGCGAGCCATGAAGCGTCGCGAATTCTTGAAGCAAGCCGCAATCACTGCCGCAACCGTTGCATCTGCCAGCCAGCTGGAGGCCACGGCCACCACCCCCTCGCAGCCCATTGCCCGGCGCACCCTGGGCAGGACGGGCGAGAAGCTGTCGATCATCGGCTTTGGCGGCATCGTGGTGATGAACGAGGAGGCCGAGGCCGCGAAGAATATTGTGGCCGAGGCGGTGGACCGCGGCGTGAACTACTTTGACGTGGCGCCCAGTTATGGCAATGCGCAGGAGCGGCTGGGGCCTGCGCTGGAGCCCTACCGCAACAAGAGCTTTCTGGCCTGCAAGACAGACGGCCGCATGAAAGAGGACTCGCGCGCCGACCTGGAGAACTCGCTGCGGCTGCTCAAGACCGATCACCTGGATCTCTACCAGTTCCATGCGCTGACCAAGATGACCGACCTGGACAAGGTTCTGGGGCCGGGCGGGGCGATGGAGACGATGGAAGCAGCGAAGAAGGAAGGCAAGATTCGTTTTATCGGCTTCTCAGTGCATTCGGCCGAGACGGCGCTGGCGGCCATGGACCGCTACCACTTCGACACGATTCTGTTTCCGTTGAACTGGGTGCTGTTTTCGCAGGCCGGTTTCGGGCCGCAGATCCTGAAGAAGGCGCAGGAAAAGAAGATGGGGATTCTGGCGCTGAAGAGCATGGCCAAGACGGTGTGGCCGGCGGGCGTGAAGGAACATCCAAGCCCCAAGTGCTGGTATCAGCCGGCAGCTTTCCCTGACGAGGCTTCGCTGGGATTGCGCTGGACGCTGGGGCACGGGATTACGGCCGCTGTGCCGCCGGGAGATGAGCGCTACTTCCGCCTGGCGATGGATGTCGCCCAGAGCTACAAGCCGCTTGAGGCAGCCGAGGAACAGGCGCTGCTGGCTGGCGGGCAGGGCGCGGAACCGATCTTCCACCTGGGCAACGACGTTTAGGCCTCTGGCTACCGTACCGCCGTGGCGGCAAACTTTTTCACCATGGCCAATAGCAGCTTGCGGTCGCTCTCATTCAAATTCGAGCTGTAGCGGCGGATCTGGGTGAGGAACCGCAGTTCGTCGTCGGAGAGCTTTTGCGTGTTCAGGTTTTGGCCGAGGGTGTCGTCGGCAAAGAACTGCGAGATGGGCAGATCGAGAGCCATGGCAATTTTTGAGAGCGTGTCGAGCGAGGGCACGGTGTGTCCGTTCTCGACCCGCGAAAGGTAGCAGCGCAGCAGGCCGGTTTTCTTTTCGATATCTCCTTGCGAGAGTCCCTTTTGCAGCCGGTAAGCGCGAATGGTGGTGCCGATTTTCATCGCGGGGCACTTTCTTTTCAATTGCCACCGAGGTTTACTGTTCCGGTAGCAATGAAATAACTATTGCCTAAATAGTTAACACGCTCCGCGAAAGAATGCAAGTCCCTCAATCACCCATTTCCCAGTTTTTTGTGACGGAACCGCTGCGCGGACGCCGGCCCCCCGCGTGAGCTTCTGTGCCGCGGAGAGGCGCGCCCGGCGCGGCCGGCTTCCGGGAGTAAAGTGGGAGGGAGGTTTTGAGCAGCAAAAGGAGCGATGGGAATGATTTCACGCCGCAATTTTGTCAAGACATCGGTGCTGGGCTCGGCCGCGGCGCTGGCCGCGCGCACGCCGCTCATCGCAGCTGCCGGGCAGGCTGCCGAGGGCAGGCGGGCGCTTCGCTTTGGCGCCAACTACACGCCGCGCAAGCGCTGGTGGTACTGCTGGCTCGACTGGGACCGGCAGGCGGTTGCCGACGATCTGAGCGGGATTGCGTCGCTGGGCATGGACCACATTCGCATCCAGCTTTTGTGGCCGCTGTTTCAGCCGGGCATCAGCACGGTGAGCCTGCGCAGCCTGGACAATCTTCGCTCACTGCTGGACGAAGCGGACCGCGCCGGCCTCGATGTGGAGATCACGGTTCTGAATGGCTGGATGAGCGGTCTCAGCTACCTGCCGGCGTGGGTGATGCCGGTGGCGATCCCGGACAAGAGCGAGAACTGGAACATTTTCACCTCGCGGCGGGTGATCGATGCGGAGAAGCTGCTCTTGCGGCGGATTGTGGACACCGTGGGCGACCACAAGCGCTTCATGGGCCTCGACATCGGCAACGAGTTGGGGGTTCTGCAGAGCCTGAACAACCCGGTGACGCCGCAGCAGGCCGATGCCTGGGCCACTGAGATTCTGGGCTACTGCGCTGAGATTGCGCCGGGCAAGTTTCACGTGAACGGCGCCGACGATTCGCACTGGTTTGCGGATTTTGGATTTACGCGCTCGAATCTGGCCACGGTGGGCAGCGCCACGGTGATGCACTCCTACATCTACTTCACCGGAGTTCTGGATCGGTACAAGTACTCCGATCCGGCGTCGCTGCACCTTGCCGACTACATGATCGAGCTGGGGGCGGCGTATCAAACCGACCCGAAGCGGCGGGTGTGGGTGGAAGAGATCGGCGTGGCCAATGGCTGGATGCCGGAGGAGTACAAGCCGGAGTTCATGGAGCACACGGTGCGCAACATTGCGGCCACGGGCAAGGCCTGGGGAATTACCTGGTGGAGCTCGCACGATGTGGACCGAACCATCAAGGACTTCAATGAGCTGGAGTACACGCTGGGCCTGCTCGACATTCACAACAAGCCCAAGCCGCTGGGCATCAAGTTCAAAGCGCTGGCCGCGGAGCTGCGCCGTAACCCACCGCAGATTGTGCCCCGGCCCTTGGCGCTGGTGATTCCAGACGCGGGCCTGGCGACCAAGTCGTGGCCGGCCGATTGGAAGTTTGCCACGCCCTATATGAAGCTGATTGACCAGGGCAAGACGCCGCAGATCGTGGTGGAGAGCCGGGCGAAAGACGAGGCTTACCTGCGCTCGCGGGGGATTACGGAGTTGGTGACGATTTAGGGCGGGCTATTCGTAGGCCAGCGCGTCGATGGGGTCTTTGCGGGCGGCCATCCAGGCGGGGTAAAGCGCGCCGCACAGCGAGCCGACAAAGGCGATGGCCGCGCCCCTGACTACCCAGGCCATGTTCATGTCGAGATAGAGCGTGGGGAACTTCTGCGACAGGAAGGCCTTGACGGCAAACGACAGCGCCACGCCCACTAGGACGCCGGCAACGGCAAGGGCCGCGGTTTCGCGCAGGACGACGCCGACGATGGCGAGCTTGGATGCGCCCATCGACTTGAGGATGCCGATTTCGCGCGTGCGCTCCAGCACCGAGGTATACATGGACTGGAAGATGACCAGGAAGCCAATGATGACGGCAATGCCGATGACCACGTTGATGGCCGTGGTGAGGGCAGGGATGCGCTCGGGGGTCATCAGCGAATACCACTCTTCCATGGTCATCACCTGGTAGTTTTCCAGTCCCTTGGTGGAGTGGATTTCGGCGGTCACCTGGTTCACGTTCTCTGGCCGGTCGGCCTTGATGTAAAAGGCCGAGGCCTTGCCTTCGGAGCCCATCATCTCGCCCATGGTGACGATGGAGATGAGCTTGCGCCCGCCCTTGCCGTGCTCAAAGATGCCCGAGATGCGAAAGGGGTGCTTCTGAATGAGGATGGAATCGCCCACCTTGTGTCCCTGCCCGCTGCTGGCAAATACGTCGTCGACCATCACGTCGTAGGGGTCCTGGATGGGCCCTCCGGAGAGAAACACAAAGGGGCTCAGGCGGCTGTAAGTGGGGTAGTCGATGCCCCAGAGCACCTCGACGCCGTCGCTCATCGAGAGGTTGGTAATGACCGGCGAGGCCACGGCCACATGGGGCAGGGTGGCAAGAAAGGGGGCCAGTCTGGCGGTGATGGGCGCGCCGCCGACGCCGTTAAAAACAATAGCGTTGCTGGGCCGGACAATCAAGTCCGCCCCGATGCCGTTGTTCATCCTCTTTTGGCCGGTAAGCTGACCCACCATGATGGCGATGATGGTGAGCATCATGATGACTTCAATGGCCACCGCGAGCACGCTGATGAGGGAGCGGAGGGGGCGGTGCAGCAGGTTGGCAATGATGAGCTTATTCATTCTTGAGCGTGGCTCCGGCCGCGGGAAAAAAGCGAAAAACCCTTCTGTGTCAAGGGTAACAGCACCGGGGCAGACAGGACCCACGGCTCAGGTTGCGGCCTTGGTTCCAGGCTCATGAAAAGAAAGGGAAAAGCCGTTTTTGTCTTTGACCTCAGGCGCAGGCCGCGCTATTGTTGTGGTTGAAAATCCTCAGGGCATTGAGCCCTTTTGTGGTCGGCGATGGGAAGTTTTGGAGAAGACCTGCGGATGGAGCGGCTCTCGCGCGGCATCGCGCTGGAAGAGATTACTGCGGTCACCAAAATCAGCCGGCGGCACCTCGTCGCGCTGGAGCAGGAGAAGTTTCGCCTGCTTCCGGGCGGCATCCTGAGCAAGGGCATTGTGCGCGGCTATGCGGGCGCCATCGGCCTTGACCAGCAGGACTGGACGGAGCGCTTTCTCAAGGCCTACATGGCCTCAGGCCAAACCATTGAGGACGACATCAACTGGACGGCGTTTGCTTCGAACGTGGGCAAGGCGCGCATTCTGCGCCACGATGCAATGACCATCCGGCTGCGCTGGCTGGGGGCGGTTCTGCTGCTGTTGGTGGTGGCCGGGGCCGCGTATATGACGCTGCGCTACTACGGCTTTCGCGCCGGCTGGTGGCCCACGCTGCTGCCCATCAAAGAAGTTCGCAGCGGCCTGGAGAGCTTGTGGAACGGGGTGTGCTGGACCTGGGCGCATGTGGTTGCCTGGCTCAACCGCTGAGGCGATGACCTGAACTCCCGCATGGTGGAGAAGACCCTTCACCCGGCCCAGGACGCGCTTGAACCCGCCCCACACGCCATTCACAGCACAGTCTTTGCGCCCGGCCGCCGGGGGCGATTACCATAGAGAGACGTACCCCCAGGTTTGCGCCCGGCGGTGCAGGCGTGTCCTGATGCGGGAAAGTGGCCGGCGCGAGCAGAGTCTTTGCGTTCTCCGCACCGGCGCATCCTGTGCGAACCGATCATCGCGGCAAGCCACCAACCGAAAATCCCTTCAATGGGGAGGAATCTGAAGTTGAGCGATCGTTTTCTGTTTACCTCTGAGTCCGTTACTGAAGGCCATCCCGACAAGATTGCCGATCAGGTTTCCGACGCCATTCTCGACGCCTGCCTTGAGCAGGACCCCTATAGCCGCGTCGCCGCTGAAACCCTTACAGCCACCGGCCTGGTGGTCATCGCCGGCGAAATCACCACCAAGGCTTACGTCGACTTCCAGTCGCTGGTGCGCGGGGTGGTGGCTTCAATCGGCTATGACAACGCCCTCTATGGCTTTGACTCGAATACCTGCGCGGTGATCTCGACCATCAACAAGCAGTCCGGCGATATTGCCCAGGGTGTTGACACCGGCGGCGCCGGCGACCAGGGCATGATGTTTGGCTACGCCAGCAACGAGACCCCGGAACTGATGCCTGCGCCCATCTCGCTGGCCCACAAGCTTTGCCGCCAGTTGACGCTGGTGCGCAAGAGCGGCAAGCTGCCCTATCTGCGGCCCGACGGCAAGAGCCAGGTCACGGTGGAGTACGACGAGAACGGCAAGCCGGCGCGCATTGACGCGGTGGTGATCAGCAGCCAGCACTCCGAGACCGTGAGCAACGAAGACCTGCACGCCGACATTCTCAAGTACGTCATTCAGGCGGTGCTTCCGGCCGCGTGGCTCGACGAGCACACCAAGTACCACATCAATCCGACAGGCCGTTTTGTGATCGGCGGACCGATGGGCGACACCGGGCTGACCGGCCGCAAGATTATCGTGGACACCTACGGCGGCGCGGGCCGTCACGGCGGCGGCGCTTTCAGCGGCAAGGATCCGACGAAGGTTGACCGCTCGGCTGCTTACATGGCGCGCTACATTGCCAAGAACATCGTCGCTGCCGGCCTGGCCGACCGCGCCGAGGTGCAGCTGGCCTATGCCATTGGCGTTGCCGATCCGGTGAGCGTGCGCATTGAGACCTTCGGCACCGGCAAGGTGGGCGACGCCAAGCTGACCGAGCTGGTGCGCAAGAACTTCTCGCTCACGCCCAAAGGCATTATCGAGAGCCTGAACCTGCGCCGGCCGATTTACCAGAAGACTGCGGCTTACGGGCACTTTGGCCGCAACGAGCCGGAGTTCACGTGGGAAGCCACTGACAAGGCAGCCACCCTGGCTGAGCAGGCTGGGTTGAAGGCCGCGGCGAAGTAAGGCAAATTGACCGAAAATAAATGGGACCTCTCAGCCGAGGGGTCCCTTTGTTTTTCCGGTGGCTGCGTGGATGAACTAGAATTCCACGGGGACCCTGCCCGCCTATTTATTGAGGAGATGCATATGCGCTTTGCCGTACTTGCCACGCTTGCACTGGGGGCTGCCGCCACGCTGGCCGCCGCGCAATCCACCGCTCATTGGGACTACGCGGGCAAGACGGGGCCGCTGCGGTGGGGGAAGCTGGATCCGGCTTACCAAGCTTGTTCGCAGGGGCGGGAGCAGTCGCCCATCGATATTCGCGGGGCGCGGCTGAACAAGGCGCTGGAGCCCATCGAGTTCCACTACATTGCCGGGCCCATCACGGAAGAGAACAACGGGCACACGGTGGTGATGCATGTGGACCCGGGCAGCTACATTGTTTATGGCGGCGTGCGCTATGACCTGGTGCAGTTCCACTTTCACCATCCCGCCGAGGAGCCGGTGAAGGGCAAGCTGAGCGACATGGTGGTTCACCTGCTGCACAAGAGCGCGGATGGGAAGGTTATCGTGGTGGCGGTGCGCCTGGCCGAAGACATCGGCAAGCCCAATGCCGTGCTGGCCGCGCTGTGGCCCCAACTGCCCGCCAAGGTGGGAGCCACCGAGAAAGTGACCGAGTTGGTGAACCCCGCCGGCCTGCTGCCGGCCGACCGCGGCTACTGGACCTACATGGGCTCGCTCACCACGCCGCCCTGCACGGAAGGGGTGCGCTGGTTTGTGTTTGAAGAAGAGCTGAGCCTGAGCCGCGACCAGTTGCGGACCTTCGCCGCGCTCTACCGCATGAACTCGCGGATGGTGCAGGACCTGCACGGGCGCAAGATCGAGGCCAACGAGTAGGGGTTCCACCCCCTTTTGCGATTGGGTTCCGTGGTTTCCCACCCTTGCGAAAAGAACTCGCAAGGATGGGGCGTCCAGCAGTGAATCAGCGGGTTCCGTTCAGAGCGAGAGCGGCGTGAACTCCAACAGCAGGCCCTCGTCGCCGGGGAGCAGCGATACGGCGATTCCGGTTACATCTTCAACCAGGTAGTGGGCGGCATCCAGGGTGTCAATGGGATGCGAAAAGGTTGTGGCCACCACGGTGCATCCGGCGGCGCGGCCGGCCTGCGCGCCTGAGGACGAGTCCTCGAAGACCACGCACTCTTCAGGGGGGAAACCAAGCAGCGCTGCGCCGGCCAGAAACGGGTCAGGGTGCGGCTTGCCCTGCGAAACCTGTTCGGCGGCGACGAGGCGTTCGGGGACGGAGATGCCGCCGGCAGCCAGGCGCACTCGGGCCAGCTTCTCCGACGCGCTGGTGACTACCGTCCAGCGGGCGCGAGTGGCTTCGTTTTCATTGAGAGTCTTCAGAAGCTGGAGTACGCCGGGCAGGGCGTTCACGTCTCCGGTGTCAACCATCTCGTGGTCTTCAATGATTTTCACTTCCTCAGCGGGGTCCAGGTCGGGGCGGAGCTTGGCCAGGGTGTCAACGGCGCGGCAGCCGTGGGCGGTTTCGCAGGCCAGAACGGGGTCAATGCCGCGCAGCACGGCCCAGTTGGTCCAACTGCGCTCAACGGATTCGAGCGAGGAGATGAGAATTCCGTCCATGTCAAAGAGGAGGCCCTTGCAGCGGATCTGGACAGTGGGAGAAACGATGGATGAAGACATGACTCTATTGTAATTGGGGATCTTTAGCGCTTTTGCGCGGCTTCTTTGGCCGGCGCGAAGGTCATTTTCGGCGGGGTGTCGAGGGTGACGGTGGCTTCGGTGGCGAGGTTGCGCTTGCCCTGCTGGATTTGATTTTGCTTGATCGTAACCGCGCCATGGCCGATCTCGGCCTCGCCAGTCCAGCGATCGAATCGGGCCAGTGCGGGCGGAATGGGCGACGGACCCGAAGCAATGGACCCATGCCGCCAGTCGAAGTGGAGCCTGCCGGTGGCCGAGGCGGCCAGATCCTTGCCGGTGTAGCCGGAGAGCTCGATCTTGCCGTCTGCGTCAAAGGCCGTGCCGGTAAAGCGCTGGTGGAGCAACTGGCCAATCTGAGCGGCCTCGAGCTTTTCGAAAGCGGCTGTGACTATCCAGGCGGGCTTGTCTCCGGTCTCCAGAGAGCCGGTTGCATGAACCTGCCCGCCGAGCAGGCCGGCATTGAAGGTTTCAATCTCAGCGCCGGCGGCGGTGGTGCGCACGGTGGCCGTGGCATCGGTGAGGGTGACCGGGTCAAGAATGAGCGAGTCGGCCGTGAGGTCGCCTTCAAGCCGCGGCCAGGGCGGCGAGGAGGACGGGCGAAGCCGCTCAATGAGCGTGGAGAGCAGCGTGCCCCGCTCATGCGCGCCGAGAATGGCGGACTCCAGGGCGACCGCGTCGAGGGTGTCGAAGTGGAGTTCGAAGTGGGGCAGGCAAGGCGTGGGAGTGGTGCAGACCTCTGTGGCCGTCAGGCTGGCTGTTCCCTTGACGGGTCCATAGCTGAACTCGACCGGGTCCCAGCGGATTTCTCCCTGGCCCAGGTGGAGCGTGGCCTGCGCGATTTTAACGTGGTTGGCCAGGTAATTGGACTTCCAGTTGGCGTTGTGCAGTAGCACGGTTCCGCTGAGGTGGCGGGCGGAGTCGATCTGGCCGGCAAGCGCGGCAGCGGTGATGGCGGTGGGCAGGTTGGCGGCGGCAATGGCCGGGGCCGGCATCCAGCGGCCCGCGGCAGCCAGATCCACGGTCATTGGTTCGCCGGCCAGATTGTCGAGCGCGCCGGCATCCCTCATGCTTGCGACGCGGGCCAGCTCGCGGGCACGCGCCAGGCCGGCCTGGCCGCGCACCGTCAACTGGTAGCCGGAAAGCGTGAGGCGGGCTGAGATGGTGAGCGGGACGGTGCCGCCCGCAGGCAGGTCCACGGTGGCCGCCAGCGCTGTGGGTTGGCCCTCGCCGGTCGCGGCCGGCTCCAGCACCAGCCGGGGCAGGCGGATGGGGGTGGTGAGCTGATCGCCGCTCAGTTGGAATCCCTCGACCGTGATGCTGCCGGCAAGCAGGCTGTCCGGGGCCGGGTGGGGCTTTGCGCCGTGATTGCCGCCAGGCGCTGTCAATTTCGCGGGGACGGCATTGTCGCCGTAGGAGATTTTTCCGCTCGCCGTGCCGCGCGCCTCAAGGCCGGGGCCAAAATCGCTGCGCACGGTGCGCAGGGCGTCCAGGCCGGCCTGCACCGGAATCTGGGCCAGTTCCACGGTGAGATGCGCCGGCACACCTGGGCCCGCCAGGCCTCCGGTAAGATGAATCCGCCCGTTGCCGAGCGGCGAGTCGCAGGCCAGGTTCTCCAGGGCGCGGCTGGTGTAGTGGTAGACAAGTCCGCAGCGGGCATCGAAGTCCAGGGGGGTGGCCGGTGCAAACTCGGCCCGGTGAACGCCCGCGGCGCGCAGCCGCGCCTGCACTTGGGCCGCGTCCGCGGTGCCGTCCAGATGCATTTCGCCGGTCAGCTCGCCGCGCCAGCCGGGGTCGGCTGCGAAGACCAGCCGGGTGAGCTGGCCCAGTTGCGCATCGCGCCATTCCAGGTCAAGGTGCACAGGCATGTCTCGCAGTTCAGGCGCCCGGCCAAGCCTGGCTTCAAGCCGGACGATGCCGGTGTCCGCGAGGCCCAGGCTCAGGTCAGTGCGCGCAGGCTGGCCGCGCAGTTCGATGCGCCATTCGCCGGGCTTGTCTTGCCAGAACTTGAGATCGGTGGAGAGCAGCGAGAACGGCAGCTTTTCCACGCCGTTCTTGATGTTGATGCGGGAGTTGGTGGCCTCAAGCGTGGGCAGTCTTCTTGAGCTGCGTGGGGCGGCGCTGCCCGCGCCCGGTTGCGCATTGGCGGCCACGGTGCGGAAGAGGGGATCGAGGTTCCAGTGGCCATCCGCGGCGCGCACCAGGTTGAGGCTGGCCTCGTCCACGCTGATGGATCCGATTTCGAGCCGGCCGCGCCAGAGCGAGAGCAGCCGGATGGAGGCGACCACGGTGTTGGCGTGGAGGATGGGTTCGGCGCCATAGGCCGGATCTTCTTCAACCGTGAGGTCGGTAAGGACAAAGCTGGGCCGGGGCAGCACGCGTACGCTGACAGAAGAAAGGCGCACCGGCCGTCCCAGAGAGGCAGCCATCAGGTGGGTGATCCGGCTCTTGTATTGGCTGACGCTGACCAGCGGAGGCACAATCAAGACTGCGGCGACGAACAACAGCAGCGCCAGAGCCAGCCAAAGTTGCTTGATCCTGCGCCGCCGGCGATCTGTCTCTTCGGTCATGGTGTTAGCAGTGGTCAGTGGTCAGTTTCCGCGCTTCAGGATTCAGCTGCTTGCACCCTTTAGCTGACAACTGACCACTGAAAGCTGTCAACTGATCTTACTGTGTCCGGTGCAAGGTCCGCTTCCAGCGGGTGTCGGAGAAGAAGTGGATGGCGACGTGGCCCAGCCAGGAAACGGTGCTCCCCGCTCCGGATTGGTCGTATTCATTGTCGGGGGTGACGAACGACCAGTAGTTGAACAGCGGCCGGCCGAGGATATTTTCCCGGGGAACAAAGCCCCAGTAGCGCGAGTCGAGGCTGTTGTGGCGATGGTCGCCCATCATGAAGTATTTGCCGGGCGGCACAACCAGGTCGCCGTTTTCAATGTGATTGGGAAAATCGACCGACCAGCTCTCGGTGGCGCCTAAATCCACCGAGGGCGGTACGGAGGGGTACTCGTCGAGAAAGTCGCGGTGGTTGTCTTCCGTGGTTGCCTCGGCATGGGGCTGCGACTGGGCCACGCCGTTGAGAATCACGATGCCGTCGCGCAGATGGATGTGGTCGCCGGGAATACCGATAAGGCGCTTGACCAGGTAGAGGTCCGGCTCGCCGGGCTTGAGAAAGACCACGATATCGTTGCGCCTTGGCTCGCGATAGTGCACCAGCGGCATCCAGGCGGCGGGCGGCGCCAGGGTGATGCGGTCCACCACCAGGTGGTCGCCCACCAGCAGCGTCTGCTCCATGGAGCCGGAGGGGATGACGAAGTTCTGCCCCAGGAAGGTGAGGATGAACAGGCCCACCACCAACACGCCGCAGATGCTGGCCAACGCCTCCCAGGGCGTTTCTTCCACCGTTGCCTGCACGGGTTCAGGGGCGGCCGCTGGCGGCGTCTTGACGGGCGGCGTTTTTTTCTTGGTCATTCTCTCGCTCGGGAACAGTTGTCAGTGATCAGTTTTCAGTTGTCAGTGAACAGCGGGCAGCCAACGGTGGACAGCAGACGGTGAACAGTTCTGGTTCGCCGGAAGTCAGCGCTTCCGGGCTTTTAACTGACCGCTGACCACGAATCACTGACCACTGTTTTCAGTGCACTACGTGGAAGATTCGCTTCCAGCGGGCAAAACCTGAGAGCCTTGCCCCGAGTTCCTTGTCGTGTCCGAGTCTATCATCCGCAGCCCTTTGGGTGGCCGGGTCAACGTCGGTGGTGGAGGGGCGTGCGAGCGAGAAGTAAATGACCAGCGGGCGGGCGACGATCTGGGATTGCGGAACGAAGCCCCAGAAGCGGGAATCCTTGCTGTGGTTGCGGTTGTCGCCGAGCACGAAGTACTCGCCCCTGGGGACAACCAGCTCACCGTCGGTTGTGAGGCTCTGCATCTGCTTCCACCAAACGGGATCGACCTCGGGATCGGTATAGATGGTGGCGGGGAACTGGTCGCGGAAGGGATTGAGGAGCGCCGGCTCGAAGGTGACATAAGGCTCGTCGAGCGGCTGGCCATTCACGGTCACGCGGCCGTCCTGAATGCGCAGACGGTCGCCGGGCAGGCCCACCACCCGCTTGACCAGCAGGGGCGGATTGGGATGGTGGAAGACGACGATATCTCCGCGGGCCACACCGCGATAGGGCAACAGAAAGCGGGTCAGGCTGCCGGCCGGTGCGTAGATCTGCTTGTTGACCAGCAGGAAATCGCCCACCAGCAGGGTGTGCTCCATGCTTTCGCTGGGGATGAGGTAGGGCTGGAGGACAAAGGTGAGCAGGAAAAGGGCCACCACGATGGTTCGCAGCAGCGAGGCCAGCGCTTCAGGCACGGTGGGCAGATGGCGCCACAGGGGCGAGGAATGGTGCGGTGCATGACGCAAGAGATGACCCGAGACATGATCCGGGTCGCGATCCGGCCATTGGGCGGGGCTGCTCATTCGGTTGCTCGGTCCTCCACCTGTTTACCGGCGCTGCCTTTGCCGGCGGCCCTGGCAGGCGGGACGCCGGTGGGCTCTTTCAGATTATCGGGCTTGCCGGGTTTGTGGGGTTTTTCGAGCTTGTCGAGTTTTTCCAGCGCGCGCCGCGCGGCATCCTGCTCGGCCAGCTTCTTGGTGCTGCCCATGCCCCGCGCCACGGCCTTTCCCGGTTCGCCTTGGCCGGGTTTCACGCGCACCTCCACCAGGAAGCGCTTGCGGTGGTCGGGTCCGCTCTCGCTTTTCACGCGATACACCGGGGTTCCGGAGCGGGTGGCCTGCAGATGCTCTTGCAGCGCCGATTTAAAGTTGCCCAGTGCCGCTCCCGACTGCAACTCGCGGGCCAGTTGCTGCTCGGTTTCGCCCATGATGTGGCGGTGAACAAAGGCTCTGAGCGGCTCCAGGCCGCCGTCAAGGAACAGCGCCGCCAGAACGGCCTCCATGCTGTTGGAGAGCACGGTGCTTTTGCGCCGCAGGCCGCCGCGGTCTTCTCCGCGGCTGACGCGCAGATGGCTGCCCAGGCCGATGGCTTCAGCCACTTCAGCCATGTGCTGGCGGCTGACCAACTGGGCCCGCACGCGGGTCAGCTCGCCCTCCTGCCACTCGGGGTGGGCCGCGAAAAGCGCTTCAGCCACGGCCATGCCCAGCACCGCGTCGCCGAGGAATTCAAGCCGCTCGTTATCGGCTGCGAGGGCGGCCTTGCCGTTGCCGGCCGCCTGTTCGGCCGATGCCTGCTCCTTGGCGAGTGACCGGTGAGTCAGTGCGCGCACCAGCAGCTCGCGGCTGGCAAAGCCATGCCCAAGTACGGTCTCCAGTTCTGCCAGGTCAACTTCCAAGCGCGCCTCGTATGGTCTGAATCTTCCGGTCGGAGGGCCAGAGAGGTCAAGGGAGCCTGGGCTCCCTCTGTCACCGCCTACCGCCAATCTACAGGTTAGACGCAGAAGGCGCGTTTCGCGGTCAAAAACCTGCCCGCTATTGCCGGCCCGGGGCTGCTGCCTGCCCGGGCGCGGCAGTTCCCGGTTTGGGAGTTTCTGTGCCGGGGGTGTCATCGTCGGCATCGTCTTCGCAGGCATGCCCCTTCATGGCATAGGCCGTCTTGATGCCGCGCTCGGCAGCCAGCCGGGTGTCTTGCTGGCCGTCTCGCGCTTCCAGGGCCTGCTTGTACTCGGCCAAGGCCTCGTCGCGCTTGCAGTCCAGGTCAAGCATGCGGGCCAGGTAGATGTGCGACCAGGCCAGCAGACGCGGCTCCTTGCTAGTGGCCAGTGTCTTCTGGAAGTCGTTGATAGCCTCGTCAGGGTGTCCGGTCAGGACAGCAACCCTGGCCAGAATGAAGTTGGCACGGGCGCTCTGGGCCGCGAACTGGAGCGTGTCAGCGGGTTGGGCAAGCGCCTGACGGGCCATCGAGGCGGCCGTCGCGGTGTCTCCGGCAGAGAGCCGCGCCTCGGCCAGGTCAAGGCCTTCCAGCTTGCGCGGCTTGCTGCGCTGCAGCACGTCGCCGTCGGCTTCCTTGTCGAATTCAATGTTGCGGGCACGGTGCACCTGCTGGTCGATGTCCATGCTATAGACCATTTCGCCGATGGTGTCGCGCAGGCTGGCCGGGTCTTTCTCAAACAGGGTCATCTCCTCATAGAAGTACTGGGTGAGCACAAAGCCCTGGGTCATGTCGTGGTGGAGGGTGGCCAGCCGCACCGCATCTACCTTCTGCTGGTAGGCCCGGCGCTCGTTCTCATATTGCGGCAAGTCAGAGCGAGAAACCCCGGCGGGAATCTTGTACTCGGGAATTCCAGTGTCCATGATGCGGGCCTCGATGGCCTTGATCAGGCATTCGATGGTCAGCGGCACGCTGTCATTGCGATAGATAAATTCGAGAGGCGCGTCGCGGATCTCCTTGAGGATTGGCTGGGTGCGGTCAATGGCGGTGCTGCGGGCATAGATCAGCGGCTCAATGACGTAATGCAGGTAGATGTGGCGCACGTCGTTGAGGCGAATCTGCCCGTCAACCGGCGAAACCACGACCACGTAGTCTGCGCCGTAGACGCGGGCATTGACCAGATGGGGTGAGAGCAGGGGCTCAAAGACCACGATGAAACGCCGCCCGGTATAGGTTGAGGCGGGCATCTTGAGGTAGAGATTGGTGTTCACAATCATCTTTGACAGCGAATCGTGAAGCTGGTCGGCCTCATGGTCGTAGATCAGGCGGACCGAAAGCCAGATTCCGTGCAGATCGACCGCGGCGGCGAAGTCGTTGAGCAAAGGCACAATCTCAGCCACCTGCGTGGAGTCGGGAGGCATCTCGGCCAGGTCGACCGCGGTTTCCATCTGCGGCGGCGGCGTCAGGTAGAGCGAGAGCGAGACGTACTGCGAGATGTCGCGCTCGGTGCCGGTCATGCGGTGCTGGGCGATGTACAGGCAGACCGCATCGCGCTTTTTGCGCGCGTTTTCGCTCTTGGCCAGCGCATCGTTGATCTCGTCGCGCACCTTCTTGCGGATGGGCGCGCTTTCTTCCAGGCCCTCGTTGTAGCCGCAGGCGTTCAGCGCCGCGGCCATTACAAATACCGGCTCCGCGCTAATCAGCGAAATGGTAGGTCCGGCCGGATCTACCAGCGAAGGCGCCTTCTCCTGCTGGAACGGCTGCGACGAAGAAGAGCTCTGGCCTTTGTTGGAGCCGCTTTCGCCTGCCTGGTCCTGGGCCACCGCCATGCCGGTGCCGGCCACAAGGCCCAAACCTGCCGCAAAGATGAGAAACGAAGATCGAATGAAACCGAACGTCATAGAAGAACCTGCCCTTGCAAGTCTACAGCGGCAGCAGGGGGGCAACATACCCTTTGCCCGGCTGTGGGTCCGCGCAGATTTAGCCTGCATATCTCACAGGCGGATTGTCGATTTGGGTGAGCTTGGGAGCGGAAATAGTTGGAAAGGCCGTCTTTTCTGTGTCATAACTACGTTGTCGAGACGGGAAAGGGCGGCCTTTCTTATGAC
>Ga0302320_10002411_pt1 | contig 43890 bp, 38 predicted proteins | sample Bog_T0_3_FD_202130 | JGI IMG/M metagenome (GOLD analysis project Ga0302320, IMG submission 202130) | Peat permafrost microbial communities from Stordalen Mire near Abisko, Sweden - Bog_T0_3 | ecosystem: Environmental > Terrestrial > Soil > Wetlands > Peat | place: Sweden: Abisko, Stordalen Mire...
CCACTTCAGGCGCTCTCCCACTGGCGGGGCAGACCGCTCCCGCCGCCACCCCGCCGCCTCCGCCGGCCTTCACGCCCACCCCGGAGCAGTTAGCCATTCAAGCGGCATCGGAGAAGGATCACCAGCGGCTGATGGACCTATTGGGGATCAAGGAGCCGCGGCGCGGGGCCGACGGCGATCCGAAGTCGCCCAACTCGGCCAACTACGACGAGACGAAGGCCGACGTCTATCCCACGCTGCCCGACCCGCTCGTGCTCAAGAACGGTCAGCGCGTGACTTCGGCTGAAATGTGGTGGACCAAGCGCCGCCCGGAGATCGTCGAGGACTTCGACCGCGAGATCTACGGCCGCGTGCCCGCCAACCTGCCCAAAGTCACATGGGAGGTGGTGAGCACGACGCAGGAGACAAACGGCGACGTCCCGGTGGTGACCAAGCGGCTCGTGGGCCACGTGGACAATTCGGCTTACCCGGCGATCAAGGTGGATATCGACCTGAATCTGAGCACTCCGGCCAACGCGACAGGACCCGTTCCTATCATCATGGAGTTCGGCCTCAGCAAGGAAGTGATGGCAATGCTGGCCAAGCGCTTTCCGCAGTTCGCCAACCAAGGGCCGGGCCCCACGTGGCAGCAGCAAGTTCTCGCCAAGGGATGGGGCTACGCCGAGTTGATTCCCACCAGCTACCAGGCGGACAACGGCGCCGGGCTGACGGAGGGGATCATCGGCCTGGCGAAGAAGGGCCAACCGCGCAAGCTGGACGACTGGGGCGTGCTGCGCGCCTGGGCATGGGGCGCGAGCCGTGCTCTGGACTATTTTGAAACCGACAGGGCCGTCGATGCGAAGCAGGTGGGGCTTGAGGGGCATTCGCGCTACGGAAAAGCCACCCTGGTCACCATGGCTTATGAGCCGCGGCTGGCCATCGCCTATGTCAGCTCATCGGGCGAGGGCGGCGCAAAGCTCTATCGGCACCTCTTCGGCGAGCAGGTGGGCAACGTGGCTGGAACGGGCGAGTACCAATGGATGGCCGGCAACTTTCTTAAGTATGCCGGCCCGCTGACGCCGGGTGATCTGCCGGTCGATTCTCACGAGCTGATCGCATTGTGCGCGCCGCGGCCGGTCTTCATCTCAGGCGGCGCCACCGACGGCGACGGCTGGGTGGACGCAAAAGGGATGTTCCTGGCCGCGGCCGGCGCGGGGCCGGTCTACAAGCTGCTGGGCAAGCGGGATCTGGGAACTACGGTCTTTCCGCCCATCGAGACGACGCTGATCGATGGGGACGTGGCCTTCCGGCAGCACTCAGGCGGGCACACGCCGGGGCCAAACTGGCCAACCTTCATCACCTTTGCCAGCCGGTATCTGCATGCGCCGGCCCTCCAACCCACTTCGGAGCAGTCAGCCATTCAAGCGGCATCGGAGAAGGATCGCCAGCGGCTCATGGGCCTGCTGGGAATCAAGGAGCTGCGGCGGGGGGTTGACACCGACTCGAAGTCGCCCAACTCGGCCAATTACGACGAGTCGAAGGCCGGCGTCTATCCCACGCTGCCCGACCCGCTCGTGCTCAACAACGGCAAGCGTGTGACCTCGGTCGAGCTTTGGTGGACACAGCGCCGCCCGGAGATCGTCGAAGACTTCGACCGCGAGATATACGGCCGCATGCCCGCCAACCTGCCCAAGGTGACCTGGGAGTTGGTGAGCACAATGCAGGAGAAAAACGGCCACGTGCCAGTGGTGACCAAGCGGCTCGTGGGCCACGTGGATAATTCTTCGTACCCGGCGATCAAGGTGGATATCGAGATGACCTTGAGCACTCCGGCCAATGCGGCCGGGCCGGTTCCGGTGATGATGGAGATGGCTTTCAGCAGGGAGGCGATGGCGGCTCTTGTCAGGCAGATTCCAGCGCTGGCTCCCGGTGGACCGGACGGCAAACAGCCGACATGGCAACAGCAGGTGCTGGCCAGGGGGTGGGGTTACGCGGTTCTCTCCCCCACCAGCTACCAGCCTGACAACGGCGCTGGACTCACCCAGGGAATCATTGGCCTGGCGAACAAGGGTCAGCCGCGCAAGCTCGACGACTGGGGCGTGCTGCGCGCATGGGCCTGGGGCGCCAGCCGGGCTTTGGATTATTTCGAGACCGACAAGGCCGTCGATGCGAAACAAGTGGGCCTCGAGGGCCACTCCCGCAACGGCAAAGCCGCCTTGGTGGCCATGGCGTATGACCCGCGCTTCGCCATCGGCTACATCAGCTCCTCCGGCGAGGGAGGGGCCAAGCTCTACCGCCATATCTTTGGCGAGCAGATAGGCAATGTGGCCGCCGCCAGCGAGTATCACTGGATGGCCGGCAACTTTTTGAAATATGCCGGTCCGCTGACGCCCGGCGATCTGCCGGTGGATGACCACGAATTGATTGCTCTGGTTGCGCCGCGCCCGGTATTTATCGGAGCCGGCTCGAGCACCGGGGATGGATATGCCAATCCCGGAGGGGACGCGTGGGCCGACCCACGGGGGATGTTCCTGGCTGAGGTCAGTGCTGGGCCGGTCTACGAACTGCTGGACAAGCGGGATATGGGAACGACGGTCTTCCCCCCGATCGAGACGCCGTTGATCGACGGCGACCTTGGCTTCCGGCAGCACTCCGACGGGCACACACCGGGGCCAAACTGGCCGACTTTCATCACCTTCGCAAGCCGGTATCTGCACGCGCCGGTGGGGAAGAGCGCGCCCTAGGAAAAGACTCGCAGAGTTCGCGGATCGAGGTTCGTGGTCTCCCACCCTTTCCGCGATAAGACTGCGGAAAGGATGGGGCACCCAGACTTTGTTTGCGGGTCAAGGGTGGGGCACCCGGCAACCCTGTGAAGCGCGGATTGGTTGCAACTCCCGGCGACTACCAATGGAGCAGCTTCAACCATTACGCGACCGGCATTCGAGGAACGGTTGAAATCGAATCGGAGTGGACGGCAAGACTTCGCGGCCCACTCATCGCGATAGGGCTGCGATGAATGGGGCACAGCCTTCAATCTTGGCCAATGATCGAATGAAGCAGATTCGGTGCTTGGGCCACCTGCCGGAAAGGATGGGATACCACGCAGCCTGCCCGCCCTACGGCACAAACAAGCCAAGCCGCACATGCCACTTGGTGCGCTGGCCGGGCTTGAGCGTTACCATGCCGGTGTCGGTCGCGCCCCACTCCTTGCCGAAGGGGTCGCCGAAGTTGTATTGGTGCTCGATGGCCACAAAGTTCCTGGTCGGCGGGGCGTAGACCTGGATGGCCTTGATCTCTGGGGAGAGGCCCTCGATGCTGACGCCATAGTGCGCGGCCAGGTCCATCACCCGCACGGTCACTTCCTTTTTATCCCAGTGGAGGCCGCTCCAGTTGTCGTCAAAGAAGAGGTCTCCCAGCGGCGCTCCGCTGACCCCGCGCAGATCGAACTTCGTGCCATCCACGGGCGACACCTTGCCGGTGGGAAAGACATTGTCGTAGTTATCCACCTCGGCCACCTTATCGGCTGGAATGCTGAGGCGGACCTGTTTGCGGTCGCCCGATGGCAGGTTGAAGTAGGGGTGCCAGGCGATGGCCATGGGCTCGGCCTCGCTGCCCACGTTGGCGGCTTCTATGGACACGTCGACATCGCCAGCCGTTAACCGAATGGTGATGAGCAGCTGGGTCTTCGACAGCCAGTGGCCTCCAAAGTCGCCGGCCCGGATGATGCCGGAGAGCTCCTGACCGCCGGCGACCTGCTTCACGCTGAGGTCTTCGGTCTTGGCTTTGAGGATGAGCCCGTGCATGGCGTGACGCTCGGCCGTGGGCAGCTTGCCGATGTTGTTGGCCGGAAGGGTGATCGCGTGGCCCTGCCACTCCGTCGTCAGCGTCTTGCCGTCGGCCGAGAGCTTGCCGCGAATCCGGTTGGGATAGGGAACCAGGAAGGCCGAGCCGAGCCGGTAGCCGAGATTGCCAAAGTCGTCATCGTCCACATCGAGCATCTTCTTGGCGCCGGCCAGATCGGGCGAGGCCAGCACGTCGATGCTGCCCTTGCCGGGGAAGTTGGCGGTGATCTGCAGGATCTCCATGCCGCGGCCGGGCACAACGGTGATGCTGGTGAACTCCGGCTTGGTGGTGCTGACGGCGGTGCGCGTGAGGGTGACGACCTTCTGGCCGCCAATTTCCATTGCGGGCTGGTCGCCGCTCGCGGTAGGGGCGGTCTGTGCGTGGCCGATGAGAGCGAAGGAGCCCGCCAGCAGTGCTGGCAGAGCAACCGGCAGAAGGGCAAGTACATGCATCAAAGTTTTCATTTCAATCCATCCCTGAATGTGCATTCGGAATCTCCGGAAGAAGCTCGCCCGTGGGCATTTTCCCGACGTGTGAAAACGTATTCCGGGGGCGATGCCATTCTACGCCAGCGGGCCTGCCTGCGTGCGCCGGTGAACGCCGAATTCAGGCAGCGTGTCAGGGCTGCGTGCCAGGGCAGCATCTCCCCGGCAATTGCTCCTTGTTCCAGGGTGTGATAAAACGGGGTGCAATGAAGCCCCCATCAGCGCTGATCCTGCTCGCGGCCATCGCATTGGCTCCGCCGGCACTCTGCTTTCACCTGGAGCCGGTGAGAAACGACCATAATCTTCCGCTTCCCGTGGTCGACATCGAAGACGGCGATCGAGGACTCGTCGCCCAGCTCTTCGTCCTGCCTGGCGAGACCATGAAACTGGATTCCAAGGAGATTCCAGTCGCCGGAGCCGGTTATTATCAGGCGCTGCCCGGAGAAGATTACTATGTGATCATTTTTCCCAGGACCCCGCTTCCACGCCTTCAGACGAATCTTTGTCCCTGCGTGCTTCAAGTCGACAGGATCGGGTGGGATCGAGAGGGCAAGCTGACCACCATCGCGGGCCTGCGTCCTTTTCTTGAGACGGCGGCGGGCGTGAAGATGCCCATCCTCTCCGATGTGAGTCATCCCAGAATGGAGAAAGGCAGGCTGTACTTCAGGCTTCAGGGCCATGGCGGCGGCGACTACTGGGTGCTCACTCGATACGGACAGGTGGTCGAGGCCGGAGGCCCGTGGGGGCCGTGGGAGATGATTTTCTTCCTTATCACTAGGGTCATCCCGATTGTCCTTGCCATCGCCTTTGTCTATGCGGTGGTCTGCGGAATCCTCTACTATCGCGCGGACGTTCATCCCGATAAATCATTCATCGAGCTGATGGTATTGAGCTTTAAGCAGCCGCCCTTTTTCAGGCGAGGAACCGCCGATGCGGATTCGACTGAATGAGCAGGACGGCATGAAGATATTGTGGGCTGGATCACAATTTGCCGTAGGGTGCGCGGGTGTACACTCCGTTCGTTGTTTCTGAGCCACAACTATGCCTGTTGAGCAAGAACTTATGACCATAAGCTACACGCGCGGACCGAGCCGTCCGCTGCTTGATCTCACCGTTGGCGCGCTGCTCGACCGCACCGCCAGCCGTTTTCCCGACCGCCTGGCCGTGGCCAGCTGCCATCAGCAAAAGCGCCTCACCTGGGCCGAACTGAGCGCCGCCGCCGATCAGGTTGCCCGCGGTCTCTGGTCGCTCGGTGTCCGCAAAGGCGACCGCGTCGGTCTCTGGTCGACCAACTGCATTGAATGGACGATCATGCACATGGGCGTCGCCCGCGCCGGAGCTGCCCTGGTCAACATCAACCCCGCCTACCGCTCGCACGAGCTGCAATTCACCCTGCAGCGCTCGCGCATGAAGGCGCTCTTCCTTTGGCACAAGGACAAGCACGCCGACTACGAGGATATCCTCGCCCGCGCCCGCCACGGCTTTGACCATGAACTGCAGCACGTCCTCTACTTCGACTCGCCGGAGTGGAGTGCCTTCCTCGACGCCGAAGGCCGCCTGCCCGACCACGTCGATCCGCAGGACATCGCCGACATCCAGTACACAAGCGGGACGACTGGACTGCCGAAGGGCGTCATGCTCACGCATTACAACGTCATCAACGACGGCCAGTTCCTCGCCCAGGGCTTTCATTACACCGAGCAGGACAAGATCGTCGTTCCCGTGCCGCTCTTCCACTGCTACGGCTGCGTCATCGGCTCCATGACCTCGCTGAACACCGGCGCGGCGCTGATCCTGCCCAACTGGACCTTCGACGCCCGCGCCACGCTCAAGGCCGTCCACGACGAGCGGGCTACTTCGGTCTACGGCGTCCCGGCGATGTACGTCGCTGAGTTTGCCCTGCCCGACTTCGCCTCCTACGACCTGACCAGCCTCCGCACAGGAATGATGAGCGGCGCGCCCTGCCCCATCGAGCTGATGAAGCGCGTCCTCAACGAGATGCACATCGGCGAGCTGGTCATCGCTTATGGACAAACCGAAACTTCGCCCGTCGTCACCATGTCCGACGCCGCCGACTCCATTGAAGTCCGCGTCAACACCGTCGGCCGCGCCATGCCCCAGACCGAGATTCAGGTTGTCTCCACCGTCACCAACGAGCCTCTGCCGCGCGGCGAGCAGGGCGAAATCTGCGTTCGCGGCTATGCCCTGATGAAGGGCTACGACGGCGACCCGGAAGGCACAGCGAAGGTCATCCATGAGGACGGCTGGCTCTACACGGGCGACCTCGGCGTCATGCGCGAAGACGGCTGCCTGCGCATCACCGGCCGCAGCAGAGATGTGATTATTCGCGGCGGAGAAAATATCTATCCCCGCGAGGTCGAGGAGTTCCTCTACACCCATCCGAAGGTCAGCGAGGCGCAGGTTGTCGGCATTCCTAATGCAAGGCTCGGCGAGATCGTCGCCGCATGGGTTCGCCTGAAGCCCGGCGTCGAAGCTACAGAAGAAGAGATCAGAGCCTTCTGCGAGGGCCAGATCGCCTACTACAAGATCCCCGCGCATGTACGATTCGTCACCGAGTTCCCAGCAACCCTAAGCGGCAAGATCCAAAAGTACAAAATTCGCGAGTTTGAGATCGAAGCGCGGGGCTTGCAGTCTGTGGCGAACGCGGCCACTGCGTAATGGGGCTGCGCGGCAAGACGTGGTTCGAGGTCTTCCATGTCTCAAAGTCGAGACATGGAAGACCCAACCTCATCGAGGAGTTTGATTGAACGTAAAAACCAGGATGTGAAGCGACAAGACCGGAAGGCGATGACGTGCGCATACCCTACAAATTGCAAATGTTGAAGCGGCGTCTCTTCAGGCGAATGGAAGGTGAGGCACAGCTGAGGCGAACTTTCGCAATGCTCTATGGGAAAGAGCTTGATACGTCAAGCCCGGTGACGTTCTCCGAGAAACTGTTCACAAGGATGATCCTGATAAATCGACACGGGAGTCCGCGCCTCACGCGTCTAAGTGACAAATTCTTGGCGCGTGAATATGTGCGCGAGAAAGTGGGAGAAAAGTATTTAGTGAAATTGCTCTGGAATGGTACGAATCCCAAAGACATTCCCTTCGGTGAGTTGCCTTCGAAATGTTTGGCAAAGACCAATCATGGTTCAGGCGGAAATATTGTCTTGAGCGACCCGGTGAATCGAGAAAAGGTCGTCAAACAACTTCGTGAACAGATCAAGGAGAATTATTACTGGTCGTGCTGCGAATATCAATATTACAAGATACATCGCAGAATCTTGGTTGAAGAATTCCTGGATGACGGAGAGCTGGATGGGCCGTTGGATTATAGATTCTGGTGTTTCCACGGGCAGCCTGAAGTTATACAGGTTGACAATCACTTACACGACATCAACCCGTTTTATGACCTAAATTGGAGCAAGCTCCCTGTGTCCTATCGAGATCGGTTCAGAGACCGGGACATTAAAAAGCCGGATAATTTCCAGGAGATGCTTGCGGTTGCTTCAGAACTTTCTTCCGACTTTGATTTTGTTCGTGTGGATCTCTATAACCGGAGTGGAAAAATCTGTTTTGGTGAACTCACGTTTACCCCGGTGGCCGGTAAATTCACTTTCAAGCCCCAATCTTGGAATGCGCTTTTGGGCCGGAAATGGAATTTCTTACCAGAGGGGTATTTAAATCGCACCACGGAACCCAACGGACGGTGATTTCATAAAAGGCAGCGTGGCCCGTTTTTGGTTTTCGTGTTCTTTCCAAACGGGCATTTGCCAACTGACCCTGTGAGTCGGCAGGTGGCCCGCTCATCACAGTGTCATGTGCTGTGCCCCTGTACCCTTGAAATCGTCTACTGAGCATCAAGCAGGCAGAGACTCGGCCGCCGGTCAGGAGCGCCGAAGTGCCCCAGCGCCAAGCGAGCGACGTGAGCGGACCCGCGCCCTGGCCCGGTGGCCCGTTCATTGCGATAATGCCTTATCGCGATGAGCGGGGCACAGCCTTCCATCTCGGCACAGGATCGAAGGAGGCAGAATCAACGCCTGGGCCACCTGCCTTCTTCTCTGAAATGTACGGGCGAAGCATTATTGTCGAGCAGCATCCGGACGGATGCCGATGACGCTCATCATGCGTCCCGCGCGGCCTTGCGAAGCGCGGTGGGAGAAGAAGAGCTCTGGCTGGCAGCTCGTGCAGCCGCCTACCGATCGAATTGCGCCGGGCTTGAGACCGGCTGCGAGCAACTGACGCCGGTTGGCCTCGATCAAATCCAAATGCAGGTTTGGCCCGATCTCGGAGTGGCCCGGCGCCCTCTGCGTCAGGAAGAGCATCGGGTAGCGGGTCCGAATTGGGTCGGAGTCGTAGACTTCGCGGAAGAGTTCGCGGGAGTAAACAAACTGGGACTCGAACTCCGAGAGCACCTCTTCGCCCACCGAGTAGCAGCAAGCGCCGATGCCGGGGCCGATGGCGGCCATCAAGTCTTCGGGCCGTGACCCGAAGGCAAGCCTCATCTTGCCGATGCCGGTCTCGACGATGCGCTTCACTGTCCCTCGCCAGCCGGCGTGAAAGGCCGCGACAGCGCGCCGCTTGCGGTCGGCCACCAGCACCGGGATGCAGTCGGCCGTCTGGATGGCCAGCAGCAGGCCGGGCTGATCTGTCATCAGGCCGTCGCCTTTGCACGGCGGTTGCTGGCAGGCGTCTGCCCTATCTGCCTGAATCACGAGGTTCGAATGAATCTGGCGGAGGGAGATCAGCGGCGTTGCCGGGTCTCGGCTGATTGCCTCGGCCAGCAGGCGGCGATTTGCGGCCACTGTCTCCGGTTCGTCCTCAGCCGTGAAGCCAAGGTTCAACTCCCCCGGTGCATCCTTGGCGCAGTAAGGCCGACTCCGGCCGCCCCGGCGCGTGCTGAATCCGTGCAAGAGCCAGCTCGTCCTCTGCCAGCCCGGCACCGCCAGCCACTCGACGCCGTTCTGAGCCACTTGCGGATGAGGCGCGGGAGTGGCGAACTCCTGCGGCGCGGCGCGCTCAAAACGCATCCGGCGGGTGACGCCGGCCATGTTGCCGCGCAGGCTGCGCGTGAGGCCCGCTTGCTCGAAAAGCGTGTCGATTGCCTGGATTTTCAGCTCGGGATAGCTCCTTGGAGTGGAGGAAGGCATCTCGCTCATTCTATCTGGCCACAGACGAGCAAATGGGCCTACCTTCCGGTAGGCCCGCTCGAGAGGCAAAGGTGGGAGGGGGTCAGAGGGGAATTTGAGAAGAGACCCTTGCGGGCCTTCAAGAAGGAATGGGTACCTTTCTTGGGCGGGGAATGTTTCGAGGAAGCCTCTGCTTGTTAAATGTATAGATGCATAAGGTTTGAAAAGGTTGCGTGGATCTCGGAAGAATTATCCCGTTTCCCCAGGAGCCATTCCTCCATTCCAGTCTTCTGGTTGATTCTACAGGGCTTATCTGCAGCCAGGGGTCGAGATGTTTCTAGCATCAAATTCATTCGTGTTTGCGATAGGTCAAAGAGCAGGCTCGACGCTCGGCAAGAACCTTATCCAAACCCAGAATCTGGGTTCCTCGCCGGCCCTCTACTCGCTTTTGATCGCCGTGGCCTGGTTTTTTTGATAGGTGACCGTCCAATGCTTCCCGTCCTGGTCGTAGGTCACGGTGCGGTCGCCCTCATTCCTACCATCTGAATGCAGGTTTCGTCCAATGGACATGCGGGTTTCCACCTCGCTCATCCCTGCCTTCACCTGATGCGCATCGACGGCCGCCCACACATCCTTGGGCCAGTGGTCGTAGATGGCGCGCGGATCGTCGTAGTAGAAGAGCAGGTCGGTGTAATAGCCCTCCTCGCTGCCCTGCATGTAGCCGATCGGCGTGGCATAGAGAGCTGCGCTTCCCGGCAGCGCGAAGACGGCAAAGGCCTGACGGCTTCCGTGCTCGATCTTGTCGTCGAGGCTGGCGGGCACGGCTGCCTTCACGATCTTCTTCACTTCCATCCGCTGCGCCGCGGGAATCACTCCCACGCGTTTGGCAAAGAGCACCTGCTCGCCGGTGTAGGGGTAGTAGGGCATGACGTAGCCGTTCTTCATCCACACCGCCGTGCCCTCGAGGCGCAACGTGTCGTCAAAGTGTGACGGAAAGAACTCCCGCATCACCACCAGATCGTCCTTGCTCAGTGTCTGGCTTGCGTCGTTCTGCGGAATCACGCCGGGATTCTGGCGGTGCCTCCACACGGAAAACAGATAGATGCCGCCAATCGTCAGCGTGACCAGCAGACTGATCAGTACTTTTTGCCAAATCTTCACGCGTCCTCCGGGGGAGTTTGCCTGCGGCTGCTCCTGGCGGCCATTGATGTGGCCGCCAGGAGCAACTGCTTCTTTTAAGTTCATCTACTTAAGTTTATCTGCCCGAAGGCGCGCCGATTGGCAGCACAGTCTTGCCAAATGTGGAGTTTGTTACCAGGGCAAAACTGGTATACATGGCAAGCAGCCCGCAGACAAGACCGACCCAGCCACCAGACCGCACGAGGCCGGGCGCACCGAGCAGGTCGCCAAAGCCGAGCAGGAAAAAGGTGATCCACAAGGTCAGAAAAACCCACCAGAGAGCCTTGGTCAGGCTAAAGGTGGCAATCCACATATAGAGCGTGAAGACACCCCACCCGATCAGCGTGACGGCGATGGTGCTGCCCGCCTGGCTCAGGTCAAGCACCCCGTGCCCGCCAAGCAGGACCAGAAGCGCAAACCACCACCAGAAGGCTCCATAACTCAGGAACGCCGTGGTGCCGAAGGTGTTTCCGGTGCGGAACTCCATCACGCCGGCAAGCATCTGGATCAGTCCTCCAAAGGCGAAGGCAAGCGGCAGCACCACCGGCTCACCCCCTTTGGGCAGGACGCCGGCATTGATAAGGCTCAGAATGACGGTGGTAAGTCCGAAGCCAATCAAGCCCAAGGGCGCTGGATTTGCTAGCGCAGATTTCGGTTCATCAGCCATAAGACTCCTCCCACTCTCAACCCAAGATCGCAAACTGTGTTTTGACCTGGTCGATTTGGAGCCCGCCTGGGGTAAGTCAAGGGCGTCGAGGAAGCGGGCTGCAGGAATGGCGGGATGATTCCACATGCAAGTCTCCTTGTCAATCCAGAAGTTTCGACATTCATTGGGGGGAAAGCGGCTCAACGTTCCGGGCGCTCAGAGATTGCATCAGGGAGATCGAAAACTCAACTCAGGTGAAATTGTATTTGATCGGCGAGCCTCCGTCTAAGTCAGAGCCTTTCAGCCACGCTCTTGGCTTGCGTGAAGAGCAGCAGGTAATCCGGGCCGCCGGCCTTGGAGTCGGTGCCGCTCATGTTGAAGCCGCCAAAAGGATGCGCTCCCACCATCGCGCCGGTGCACTTACGGTTGAAGTAGAGATTGCCCACATGAAATTCGCGGCGGGCGCGATCAAGCTTTTCTCGATCGGTCGAATAGATGGAGCCGGTAAGGCCGTACTCGGTGTTATTCGCCACCTGCAGGCCCTCTTCGAAGGTCGAAACCTTGATGACAGCCAGCACCGGTCCGAAGATCTCTTCCTGGGCCAAAGCTGCGTCAGGGGCGATGCCGTCAAAGACGGTCGGCTCAAGGAAGTAGCCAACTCCTGGGATCAAGGGAGCACGGCCTCCGGCAACAAGGCGGCCTTCCTCCTTGCCGATTTCGATATAGCTCATCATCGAGTTGAGGGCTGAATCGTTAATGACCGGTCCGAGATTCGAGTTCTCCGCCGGATCGCCTAGAGTCAGCTCCGCGACGCGTTCGCGCAGGCGCTCGATGAATGCTTCATAGACGGGCGCCTCGACGATGGCCCTGGAACAGGCCGAGCATTTTTGCCCGCTGAAGCCGAAGGCCGAAGCCACTACGCCATTGACGGCTGCGTCGAGATCGGCGTCGGCGCAGACCAGGATCGAGTCCTTGCCGCCCATCTCAAGGATCGTCCGCTTGATCCAAATCTGATTGGGTTTCGTCTTCGCTGCGCGCTCGTGAATCTCCAGGCCGACTTTCTTTGAGCCGGTAAAAGCGATGAAGCGAGTCTTGGGATGCTCCACGATGGCGTTGCCAAAGGCCGCACCGGAGCCGGGGCAGAAGTTCACCACGCCGGGAGGCATTCCCGCCTCTTCCAAAACCTCCATGAACCGGGCGGCGATGGTCGGCGCGTCGCTCGATGGCTTCAGAATCACCGTATTGCCGGTGACGATGGAGGCCGCGGTCATGCCCGCCATGATGGCGAAGGGGAAGTTCCAGGGAGAGATTACCGCGCCCACGCCGAGGGGAATATAAAGCAGCTCATTGCGCTCGCCGGGAAATTGGATGGGCGTCGTTGCGGCTGCCAGACGCAGAGCCTCGCGGGCATAAAACTCAAGGAAATCGATGGTCTCGCCCACGTCGGCGTCGGCCTCGGCCCAGTTCTTGCCCACTTCATAGGTCAGCCAGGCGCAGAACTCGAAGTGCCGCTGGCGGATGATCTCGGCGGCGTTGAGAAGCAGGGAGACTCTTGTTTCTACGGCTGTTCGGCTCCAGGCTGCGAAGGCTTCGAGCGCGGCATCCATGGCCTGCTCGGCGTGCTCGGCGCCGGCTTTCTGGTGAATGCCGACGATCTGGGCGGGGCGCGCGGGATTCAACGAGCGAATATCGTCTTCGGTTTTGAGCCGGTGGCCGCCGATGATGAGGTTGTATTCGCGGCCGAGCTGGTTTGCGACCGACTCCAATGCGTCCCGCATTTTGCGGGCGTTTTCTGGGAGCTTGAAGTCGATGGGGGACTCATTTTTGAACGCGCCCTGAGGCGAGCGCGGCTGGATTTGCGTAGTGAGGGAAGTGGCAGCCATAACCCCTTGATTGTAGTTCAGCGTCTGGCAAGCCGGGTGAGGTCGACCTGCGTCGGCTGGTTCCGCGCGCTGGCGAAGCAGGGGAAGTTCAGGGTAAAATCCAAGTCAGGTTGGTTTCGAGCTCTCAATTCCCCTGGGAGGAACTTGTGAAACGCAGAGAATTCCTGTTCAACGCCACGCGCGGGCTCGGGTCGGCGTGGCTTGCCTCAAAACTCAATCTCGCAACTGCCGCGTTTGCCGCGGAGCTCGCGCCGCTTCCCCATAAGTTCAACGCCCACGACACGGTGACGCTGGGCAGGACGGGTATCCAGACGAGCCGGCTGGCGATGGGCACGGGTACACACGGCTGGAACGGCCGGTCGGACCAGACAGCGCTGGGAATGTCAGAGCTCACCGCGCTGATGCTGAGCGGCTATGAGAACGGACTGCGATTCTTCGATACGGCCGACGGCTACGGCAGCCATCCTTATGTCGCGTCGGCTTTGAAACAGCTTCCGCGCGACAAGGTCGTGGTGATGACCAAGATGGATACGCGCGACGCGAAAGGCGCGCGCGCCGATCTGGATCGCTTCCGGCGTGAGCTGGGGACTGACTATATTGACATCTGTCTGGTTCACTGCGTCACGGAGGCGGACTGGACGACGCGCTACCGGGGCGTGATGGACGTGCTCTCCGAGGCCAAGCAGAAGGGCGTGATCCGCACGCATGGCGTGAGCTGCCACTCGATCGCGGCGCTGCGCACGGCTGCGATTGAGCCGTGGGTCGAGGTGGACCTGGTGCGCATGAATCCGGCGGGCGCGTACATGGATTCCGACCCATCGACCGTGGCCGAAGTGATCAAGCAGATGCGGGCCTCGGGCAAGGGCATCATCGGAATGAAGATCCTGGGCCAGGGCGTGCTGCGCGACAAGCAGAGCGAGGCGATCCACTATGCGCTGGGGCTGGGACTGCTCGATGCCTTCACCATAGGAGCGGCAAGCAAGAAGGAACAGGCGGATCTGATCCAGCGGATCGCGGCGGCGTAAAAAAGGCAGGGATTAGGGATCAGGGGTTAGGGAAGGCCGGTCAGGCTGCGGCAGCTCTACTGGCGCGCACTTCTAGAACAGTCCCGCCGATCTTCTGTAGCAGGGCGACAATCTCGAAGAGGTTGCGCGCCTGCGGATTGCCATTCGTGCTGAGCATGCGCATCAGGCTCTTCGGGGACTTTGAGAGAGCTTCGCCCATCGCAACAAAGCCCACAGTCCCGTTGATGTATTCGCGCAGCACCGCCTTGGCGGTCTCCAAGTCTCCGGCGACCATGTTCGCCACTGCCTCGCGCAGAAACTCGCGGCGAAACTTCACGCTTGCGAGTTGTTCCTTGATGGTCTCTCTGAAGCTGCGTGTCAGGGTCATCTTTTCCGCCCAGAGCGTGTGGGCCGCTTCGATGTCCGCTTGCTGGCGCTTTTTCGAGCCTCCGGCAAGCAGAATCACCAAACGATCTCCATCCATCGAGTCTCTTGCAAAATTCAACTGAGATTGCAAAAAAGTGTCAGGGCACGACTTTAGTCGTGCCGAAAGATCGATAGAAGAATGTTGGGCTTTAGCCCCTGCGTTTTTTGTTTTCTGCTATTTACGATCACGCAGCGGCTAAAGCCGGAATCTATTTGGGCCATTTGCGGCACGACTGAAGTCGTGCCCTGACACTTCAAACCAGCCCCGATGACGAATCTTGCAAGATGCTCCATCACTCAATAATTTCCGCCATCGGCGGCCATTTGCTCGGAATGCCGCCTAATGCCGAGATGCGCGTTTGGGTAGTGGGCTACTTTGTCCCTTTCCGCGTTCCAATCGCCAACCATATCAACAGAGTGTAGGCTGCGGCGGAGATGATAAACAGCCACCACGGATGAAGCACAAGCGGAAACAGAAACAGCAGTGCAACCAGCAGCCAGAAACGCCATCCCGTGGGCCAACTATCCATTCCGGCGCCTCTCACTTGAGATTCCTCTGAGCGAGCCAACCTTTGTCGGTGGTTGGACGGCAATCCGTTAGTTACTATCTCGCCAAAGAACCTGTTTAGAGGCCCCTCGGCATCACACCGTCTCGGTCAATGCCTCGGTCGCTTTGCTCATCTTGGCGGTGCGTTCGAGTTTGTCCCAGGCGAAGGGCTTGCCGTCGATGGCGCGCTTGAGGGTCTTGAACAACACGATGGAAAAGACCTGCCTGTAGGCGAAGCGTTGCAGCCAGATGTGGAAGAGCAGCCAGCCGTCGCCTTTGTTGGCCGGATGGCGGCGCTCCAGACTGAACGCAACCGACGAGGTCGCGAAGTCGATCAGCAGGAAGCCGACGAAGTAGACCAGCAGCTTCTCAAAGTTGGCGGCCGAGGCGGCTTCTGGATGGAAGTAGCGGTTCATGAAGTAGTTGACGATGCCCGAGAGAAAGAGCAGGTCAATGAAGGGCGAAACCAGCGGCAGCAGCATTTGAAAGATCAGAATGTTGGGCAGGGCGAAGAGGCCCATGGCCTTGTTGCGCACGAAGGCTGAGCGATGCTTCCAGATGGCCTGCAACGTCCCAAACGACCAGCGGAAGCGCTGGCGCATCAGTCCCTTCGCATCGATCGGGGCCTCGGTAAATGCCAGCGCGCGGTCTTCGTAGACCACCTTGAGGCCGAGTTCGAGCAGAGCCATGGTGAGGTCGGCGTCTTCGGCGACGGTGTTGATGGGATAGCCGCCGGCGGCCTTGACGGGGCCGGTCCGCCATGCGCCGATGGCTCCGGGAACGACGGTGACGACGTTGAATAGATCGAGAGCGCGACGCTCGAAGTTCTGGCTGGTGATGTATTCCAGGGCCTGCCAGCGGGTCCAGAGATTCACACGGTTGCCGACCTTGGCGTTTCCGGCGACGGCGCCGACGAGCGGGTCTTCGAAGTGGGGGATGAGCTTGGAGATGGCGTCTGGCGCGATGACAGTGTCGGCGTCGATGCCGACATAAACCTCTTCAACCAGCCGGTCGAGGGCGTAGTTGAGGGCGGCTGCCTTGCCCCCATTGGGCTTGGTGAGCACCTGCACACGGCCGGCGGCGATCTCGGCGGCGTAGGCCTGGCGGGCAACCTCGAAGGTGCTGTCGCTCGAGCCGTCGTCGATGACGATGACGTGGAGGTTGGCGTAGTCGGAGTTGAGCACCGAGCGGATGGTGCGGGTGATGACCTTTTCCTCGTTGTAGGCGGGGATGAGGACTGCGACGCGGGGATTGACGCCAGGGGAGGCTGCGCGGTGCGGGCGGCGCAGGCGGTCGATGATCGCCAGGATGCCCACCAGAATCAGGCGCGCGCTCATCAGGATGTCGCCCAGAAAAAAGACCAGCACAATGAACTTGCCGACGAGTGCGAGGCTGGAGAAGGCGATGGAGTCGGGCAGGGCGCGCAGGTATTGGCGGAAGGTGATCTTGGGCATGACTTGAGCCGTAGTCTTGCCCATGAGCGTGGAGACGGGCACGATGGAGTAGCCGTGCGCGCGCAGTGTATCGATCAGCATGGGCAGGGCGGCCACGGTGGCCGAGCGGTCGCCGCCGCCGTCGTGAAGCAGGATGATGGAGCCGCGGAACTGCGGCTTGACCTTCATGATCTCCAACTGGTCGAGGATGGACTGGGTGATCTCGGCAGGCGACTTGTGCGGATGCTCGTTCCAATCGTTGGTGTCGAGCTTGCTGCCGATGATGGTGTATCCGTCCTGTTGGATGCGTTCGACGGGGGCGGCCTGGTCGTCGGTGTCCGGCTCCTCGTCGATATCATAGGGCGGGCGGAAGTAGAGAGGCTGAATGCCGAGCTTGCTGGCGAAGAGGCGCTCGGTGAGCTTGATTTCAAGATCGAGCTGGCGGTTGGAGATTTCGCTGATGTCGGGATGCGTGTAGGTGTGGTTGCCGATCTCATGACCCTCGCGCACCACGCGCTTCATGATGCCGACATTCTGCGCGGCCTCGTCGCCGATCATCAGGAAGGCGCCCTTGACGCCCTTGTTCCGGAGAACATCGAGGATCTTGGGGGTCCACTTGGGGTCGGGTCCGTCGTCGAAGGAGAGCGCGACCTCGTTGGCGTGGTAGCCGTATTGCTGGATGGTGTAGGTTCGCGGGTAGACGTCCATGTGCTCATCGATGATGAGCTTCTTGCGCGGATCGGGCTCGTCGGTGTCCACCGTGACGGTGCGTTTGCCGGGCTGGGGCAGGCCGGTGACGCGGATGATGTCGCCGTAGCCCTCGTTGTCCACGTCGTGGCCCGGTTGGACGGAACCGAGGGATTGCAGCGAGTCCGGGCTGGTGGGTTTGTCCCAGACGTCCCACAGCGAGCTGTCTTCCTCGCCCAGGCGCCAGAGAGCAAAGGTCTGCAAGCCCAGGCCGCGAGCGGCGCGCAACTCGTTCAGCACGGTGACGCCGTCGAGGTACCAGACCACGTGGCGCTGGTTCAAGTCCTCGTCGATGTACTCGAAGTGCGGATTGAGCGTGTCGTAATCGAGATCCAGGTCGGCGTCGGCATCGAAGGCCCGCTGCAAGACTTCAGAGACCGGAAGGTCTTCAGTATTGAGGACCGTGGGCACCTCGGGGCGCTTTCCGGCTCTGCCTTTCCTGGGTGGACCGGGAATGGACATCGTCCAGTCGTAGCCGTAGTTGCCGATGGCGCAGACCAGCTTTTCCTTGGGCACGATTTTGAGCACGCGGGTGAGGTTGTTGACGAACCAATCCTGGCTGGCGATCGGTCCCGGCTGGCTCTCCACTTGATGCTCGTCGTAGTTCATGAGCACAACGCCGTCGGAGTTGGCGGCGGTCTGCTTCAGGTCGTCGTCGGTGGTCGAGACCGCCGCGTTGACGTAGAGCCGCAGATTGCGCGGATGCAGGTCGGCATAGAGTTCATGCACGAAGGTCATATACCCTGGGCTGGCGGCGTCGGGCAGGTTTTCGATGTCCAAAGAGAGGCCGCGATAGGCCGGGTAGGCAGTAAAGAAGCGGACGATCTGCTCGCGCAGCGCGGCACGCTTGCCAGCGTCGTCAAAGACGCCGGAGATGGCCGGGTCCCAGCTCTGGGTGTTGGGGTTGAAGTTGTTGAGGTGAGGAAAGATCTCGGTGTCTTCCTTGGCCGCCTGGATCACCCGCTTGACCTTGTTCGCGTCGTCGGGATCATGCACGTTTGCGCCGTCGATCACGGGATACTCGCGGTGGCTGTCGTTATTGATGGCAAGCAGTGTTCCCTGGGGCGCGTCGATGTGCAGCCACTCGGGAAAGAGCAGATCGATCTGGTGGATGTGCTCTTTGAGCGATGAGTAGCTGGCCTCGTCATATGGCACATAGTAGGCCGCGCGCAAACCTTCGCCCGTATTGAAAGGAATTTCGGAGGGCTTGCGGCCGGTCTTGCGCCGGGCTGGCCGCGGGCCTTTTGCGCCGCGCAGCAGCGGCGGGCGATCGGGCAGTGCCTTGTAGTTGTGCTTGGGCGTGGGCAGCAGAAGCTCCGGCAACTGCTGAAAACGCAGGACATTGAAGATAAAAAGCGCCAGCACCAGCGTGAAAGTTACTGCCGTTGCATCCAGAATGCGGCGCAACCGCTTCCATCTCTTGCGCTGCGGGTCGAAAAAGATTTGCTTATCGGGCATTGCCGGTCTCGTTTCCAGATGGGCGAAAACCGGTGTGGCGGTCTACGCTATACAGTACGAATCGTATGGAAGCCGACTCTCCTAGTCAATCGAAGCTCCGGCGCCCTGCACTTGTCCGCGCGCTGCCCAGGCTCTCCGTCGTCCTGGCCCTGGCCGCCGGCCTGGTGCTGCGGTGGTGGATGCTCAAGCATTACTTCGTGGTCAACGGGGATGCACTGGTCTACGGCGAGCTGGCGAAGAACCTGCTGCAGCACGGCTGTTATGGCCTGGTTGGGGCCGGAGGAGTGCTGCATCCGACGCTGATCCGGCTGCCCGGCTATCCGCTCTTTCTGGCCCTCTGCTTCCGGTTTTTCGGGATGGAGAACTACGCCTCGGCGGCATGGGTGCAGATAGTGCTGGAGCTGGCTGGCTGCCTGCTGCTGGCGGATTTTGCCGGGCGAATCGCGCCGGCTTCGTTGAGCCCCTCCCGAAACCGTGGCGCCGCGCATTGCACGCTGTGGCTGGCCGCGCTTTGCCCCTTCACGGCGATTTATGCCGCCGAGCCGCTGACGGAGGGGTTGACCTTGTTTATGCTGGCGCTGGCGCTCTGGTCGATGGAGCGTTCTTATACGCGACCGGCGTGGGGATCGGCGTTCTCGTTTACCTTTGCGGTGACTTATGCCGCTCTGCTGCGGCCGGATGGCGCGCTGGCAGCCGTTGCACTTGCTCCGGCGCTGCTGATGGGGTTGTGGAGCAGGGAAGGGAGGGATCAAACCGCAGGGGCTAAAGAGGTTGCGGAAAAACTCGGGGATTCGGATGAGAATGGCGAAAAGCATCCGTCCGGGGCTGAAGCCCACGTCGATTCTGTTGGCTTTATGCGGGGGTTGAAACCCCCGCCTCCCTCCGCATCGAGTTTTCCCGCAACCTATAAAGCCCGCGCTGATCTTGCCGGCGTTGAGACCAGGGCTGAAGTCCTGGCCTGCCAACCGAGACGGGCCCGCAGTTTCAACCTGCTCCGCATGGCGATGGTCTGCATGCTCCTTGCGCTGACGCCGTTTGCAGCCTGGACCGGGCGCAACTGGCAGGTCTTCCACGTTTTTGAGCCGCTGGCGCCGCGCTATGCCAACGATCCCGGCCAAGGGACCTATCCCGGCTGGCAGCGCTGGGTCAAAACCTGGTGCCTGGACTTCGTGTGCACCTACGATGTCTATTGGCCTGTGCCGGGGAGCCCGCTCGATCTGAACAAGCTGCCCAGCCGGGCCTTCGATTCACCGGCGCAGTACGCCGAGACCGCCGAGATCGCCGACGACTACAACGACAGAGACAACGCGGCGGACATTGTGCCGGATGTGGATGCGCGCTTTGGCAAGCTGGCGGACGAACGCATCGCCGCCCATCCGCTGCGTTATTACCTCTGGCTCCCGCTGGGACGCGTGGCGGACATGTGGCTGCGCCCGCGCGTCGAGAACCTGAACATCGACCTCGACTGGTGGGTCTACGCGCACCACCGCGCGGAGACCCGCTTCAGTTGGGAGTATGCCGGCCTCAACGCATTCTATCTGCTGCTGGGGATTGGCGGGCTCTGCCTTCGGCCTCGATTTTGGCGGCCTATGCTGGCCTACATGGTGCTGCGCAGCGTCCTGCTGGCGACGGTCGAGGCTCCCGAGGCGCGCTACACGCTTGAATGCTTTCCCATGCTTTTTGCCCTCGGAGGCGTTGCGCTCTACCGGTTCACATATTGGGTCTTCGAGTCGGTCTTGAAGGTGAAGGCGTCGGCGGGCAAAGTCTGATTCACCTTGATATTGAAATAGACGCTTACCCGGTATTCTCCCGGCCCTTCGTCGAAGACCTGTTTGAGGTTGATGCCTCGCTCGGCGTCCATCCAAACGGTCACCTTGGGAATGTTCTTGCGAACGGCCGGGTCCTTGGCCACAAGTTCCAACTTCTCGGTCTTGATGCCGTCCAGGGTCTCGGAGCCGAGGTACTTGATCTCCCACCTCTCTTCCAGATCTTTGCCGCTGGCGCCGAAGCCGAGCATCAGGTAGCTCTCGAATTTGCTGACCTGGCCGTAGGTGGTCACCTGATCGACATTGCCGCCTTCGAAGAGCTTGAAGACACCGCCGGAAAACATGTAGACCTTCTCGATTTTTTTCTTGTTGTCTTCGCGGATATGCGCGGCCATGCGGAAGTTTTTGCCGGTTCTCTCGTAGTAGACTGTGCCGGTTTGCACGTCCTTGTCGGGAATCGGATCGGTCTCGACCGAATCGAACTCGAAGTCGGCGGAGGTGGAGTGGAAATTTACCGCCGCAGCGTCGAGCCGGCGGAGTACCTGTTCCTTCTCATCGGGATTGGCCGGTGCGGCAAAGGCAGCGCGCACCGCCAGCATAAGCATCGCGATCGACGCGACGACAACAATCTTTCTTCCTGCGTTCATCGGCTTCCTTGTCTCGTTCGCCAGCTACTAGCTTCTAGCTTCCAGCTTTCGCCGTGAAGAAGTTTGCCCTCATGAACTGTTAGCTAGTAGCTAAAAGCTAAAAGCTGCCTTTTAGCGGCGCGCCCAGACCTTCCAGGCCAAATTGCCCTGGTCGTCTTTCACGGTTTGCCAATAATCCACCGACACTGCGTCGCCAGTGACCGGCTCAATGGCTTTGCGCAGAGCCTTCTTTACTACTTGATACGAGTCCTTGGAATTCGGGTCGAGACTTACGTCTGAGGCCTGCACGGTGATGATCAGCCCGCGGCCGCCATCGCCGATGACCTGGATGGGGTGCGGAGGGCCGGCGGCGTTGGACGGCTTGTCGCCGTAGCTCCACAGCCACGGCGTGACGAAGATGAACAGCAGAATCACCGTCACCATCACGTCATAGTGGAAACAGCCGCGCGGATAAGTCCAGTAGAAATAACTCTTGAGAATCTTGTTCATTGTGTCCTTGACCTGCAACGCTTCCGTAACGGGGCCGGCATCAAAATCTGTCGGCCATGCTTACTTTGTAATTTTTTCCAGCCCGCCCATGTAGGGCCGGAGAGCCTCTGGAATCAGGACCGAGCCGTCGGCCTGCTGGTAGTTCTCGACGATCGCCAGCCATGTGCGTCCCACGGCCAGTCCGCTGCCGTTCAATGTGTGAACAAAATCGGGCTTGCCCTTTGCGCCACTCGCCCGGTAGCGAATGTTGGCCCGCCGCGCCTGGAAGCTCTCGAAGTTCGAGCAGGAGGAAATCTCCCGATAAAGCTGCTGGCCGGGGAGCCAGACTTCCAGGTCGAATGTCTTTGCCGAAGAAAAGCCTGTGTCGCCGGTGCAGAGCAGCATTCGCCGATAGGGCAGGCCGAGCGCTTCGAGAATCTCCTCCGCGTCGCGTGTCAATTTTTCGTGCTCGGCGTCGGAGTCTTCGGGCCGGGTGAACTTGACCATTTCGACTTTTTGGAACTGATGCTGGCGGATGATGCCGCGCGTGTCCTTGCCTGCCGCTCCGGCCTCGGCGCGGAAGCAGGGCGTGTAAGCCGTCAGACAGATCGGCAATCGGGCTTCGTCGAGAATTTCGTCGCGGTAGAGATTGGTGACCGGAACCTCGGCGGTGGGGATCAGCCAGTGGTCGTTAAATATTGCGTTGTCTTTCGATTTGCGTTGCTGATCCTCGGCCTCTTCGAACTCCCTGCTCCCGTCACCGAACTCCTTCTCTGCTTTTTCAACGGCCTCGTCAGCACCTATCTGCGCCACAACATCGGAGTCGGCGCAGCGGAACAAATCTTCGGCAAACTTGGGCAATTGCCCGGTGCCAAAGAGCGACTTTTTGTTGACCATGAAGGGCGGCAGCACTTCGGTGTAGCCGTGTTTGGTGGTGTGCATATCGAGCATAAAATTAGCCAGTGCCCGCTCCAGCCGCGCTCCCGCGCCCATGTAGACGGCAAAGCGCGCCCCGCTCAGCTTTGCGGCGCGTTCGAGATCGAGGATGCCCAGAGACTGGCCCAGTTCCCAGTGCGGCTTGGCCTCAAAGTCGAAGCTGGGCTTTTCGCCCCAAGTCTTCACGGTAGGATTGTCGGCCTCGGATTTCCCAACAGGCACTTCGTCACGAGTGAGGTTAGGAATGACCTCTAGCAATTGACCTAACTGCGCATCATACAAGACTGCTTTCAAGCCCTGTTCTTCCAGAAATTTCTTGATAGCACGGGTCTCGTCGACTTGAGCGGTCGCGTCCTGACCAGCCTTTTTAAGTTCGCCCACCTCCTGGCTCAATCTGTTAAGACGAGCCTTTGATTGCTCATAGAGGGTAATAGCCTCGCGCCTGCTCTGATCGAGGGCGCGAAAATCGCCCAGCAGCGCAGCCGGGTCGGCTCCGCGCGCGCGCAGTTTCTCTTCAACAATTTCCAGGTTGTTACGGACAAATCCCAGGTCGAGCATCGCTCTACCAGTTTAACCGACGAGGCGAAGGGCGACTTTTGACTCTTTGCAGATACTTACTCGCACTATGCGCTCATTGCAAACCTGCGCGCCGACTCCAGCAGGCGGGCGACCGACTCCTTTGAGCAGGACTCGGCGTAGATGCGCAGCAGGGGCTCGGTGCCGCTGGCGCGCAGCAGCAGCCACGTTTCGGCGGCCTTGGGCTTGCTCGTGGCTTCGGGGTTGTCGAGGTAGAACTTGACGCCGTCCAGAGTCTCCTGGCAGTAGATTGGCATTCCGGCAAAGACCGGATCGCCGGGCTCAAGCGCTTTGGCCCTCGCAATGGCCCTCTGCTTGACGTCGTCGGGGAGGTTGAGGTCGATGCGGCCGTACTGATGCTCGCCGTACTCTGCCTGCAGATCGGCGACGAGCTGGCCCAGGGTCTTGCCCTCCTCGGCCATCACGTTGGCGAGCAGCAGCGAGTTGAGCAGGCCGTCGCGCTCCGGCAGGTGGCGCTGGAAGCCGATGCCGCCCGACTCCTCGCCGCCCATGAGGATCTCCCGCTCCAGCATGTAGTCGCAGACGTATTTGAAGCCGATGCCGTGCTCGATCAGTTCGCGGCCGTGCTTGAGGCAGATGCGGTCGAGCATCTTGGTGGTGTTGAAGGCGCGGGTCACGGCGCCGGGCCAGTCCTTGTGGTACTTGAGGACCCAACTCAGCAGGACGCAAAAGATCTTGTGCGGATCGACGAAGTTGCCATGCTCGTCCGTTGCCCCGATGCGGTCGGCGTCGCCGTCGGTGCACAAGCCGGCCTGGCAGCCGTTGGCGACCACAGCCTCGCCCAGCGCGCGGATGTGCGGCTCGATGGGTTCGGGGTTGATGCCGGGAAAGAGCGGGTCCTGAGAGCCGCGAATCTGCACGTGGGCGACGCCCAGGCGGGTGAAGATGTCGGAGATATAAGTCAGGCCCGCGCCATACATCGAATCCAGGCCGAACTTCATGCCGGATTTCTGGAGCGCATCGAGGCTGGTGAAGTTCTCGATGGCTTTGAGGTACGGCGGCAGGAAGTCCACTTCTTCGATGGCGGCAGGCTGCGGCGTGCCGGGGACGGGCTCGCCGAGGCGCGACTCGATTTCTGCGATCATCGAAGGCTTGCCCGAGCCGCCGTACCAGCCCTTGTACTTGACGCCGTTCCATTGAGCAGGATTGTGGGAGGAGGTGATCATGATGCCGCCGGCGGCGTTGCGGTGGAAGACAGCGTAGCTCAGGGCCGGGGTGGGCGTGATGCGGTCGGCCAACTGCACCGGAATGCCGGTTGAAGCGACGACCTCGGCGCAGGCGCGGGCGAATGCCTTGGAGCCGAAGCGGGTGTCGTAGCCGATGCAAAGACCTCGGGCGGGGTCTTCCTTGGCATGAACGTAGGCGGCGATGGCCTCGGCGGCGATGCGGACGTTGGCGAAGGTGAAGTCGTCGGCGATGACGGCGCGCCAGCCGTCGGTGCCGAATTTGATCTTGGGTTCGGGCATGATTGGATCTTACGGCTCCATGGGAACTAGGGTAAAGGATGGGGGCGGGGGCTGATGACCGGGCTTGTTGGGATTCGTAGTTTCCCATCCGTGCAACGGTCAGAAGTTGCGAGCGGATTGCTCTTGTCACGCTCCACCTGGTCTCGGGACAGCTTTGGTTCTTCCGGGAGATGGAAAACCTGCCACTTAGTGCTATACTTCTGGCGTGCGCAAGGCTGTTTTCAAGACGCTGGCGGTTTACAAGAGCAAGCCGTTTGCCCGTTTCGCCCGCAAGGCCCGGATTCCGGACGCTGATCTATGGGAGGCTGCCAGACTCGCAAACGAAGGCGTAATCGACGCCGATCTCGGCGGAGGGATTATCAAGCAGCGCATTGCACGTGCCGGACAAGGAAAATCAGGTGGTTCAAGGTCGATCATCCTCTTCCGGAAGAATGATAGGGCCGTCTATGTCCACGGCTTTGAAAAGAAGGATACGGCCAACATCGGGCCAGACGAACTTGAAGCCTTCCGCAAATATGCGGAAGTTTATCTCGGCTACACAAATGCCGAGATGGCGCAACTAGTGGAAGACGGAGCGATCTTTAGAGTGGAAAAATCAGAGGGAGAAGACTATGCGTAAAAAGTATCGGAGCAAGATCATGGCCTCCATTCACGAGGGAGTATCCGATTTGTACCGCGCGGGCGGAATAAATAAGAAGACCATGCGCGAATTCGATGCGCTTTGCCTGACGCCTGTGCTGGAGATGACGCCGGAGAAGATTCGGGCGCTGCGCGCTCGCGAGAAGACGAGCCAAACGGTCTTTGCGGCCTATCTGAATGTGACCGCAAGCCTGGTGAGCAAATGGGAGCGGGGAGAAAAACATCCCCAGGGAGCCTCGCTCAAACTGCTCTCCCTGGTAGATAAGAAGGGGTTGGAGATTGTGGCTTGATGGGAATGACTCCCAGGTCCGAGAATCCGGACCTGGGGCACCCGGCAATTATCAAATGGACTTCAGAGGCAGGACACTAAATCAGCTCGGTGCGGCCGGAGATTCCTAGCTCTTTGACGATCTTGCCTACGTCCTGCGAGTGGTCGCGGTGGGCGATCAGCAGGGCGTCTTCGGTGTCCACGATTACGAGGTTCTCGACGCCGACCAGAGCCACGAACTTGCGGGGGCTGTAGACGTAGTTATTGCTGGAGTCGAGAGCCATGTGGCCGGTGGTTGCGGCCACGTTGCCCTCGCCGTCTCCGCGCAGGCGGGTTTCAAGCTGGTACTCATAGAGCGAGGCCCAGGAGCCGAGGTCGTTCCAGGAGAACTCGGCGGGGATGCAAAAGAGATGGGAGGAGTGCTCGCCCTTGGCCGAGCGCGGCTCCAGGACGGCGTAGTCCACCGAGATGTTTTCGCACGCGGGATATGCCTCGCGGAAGACCTCGTCGAACAGGCTTGTGCCATAAGCGGCGGCGATGGCCTCGAGATGCGGAGCGGTCTCAGGCAGATGCTCGCGGACGGCATTCGCGAGTGTCCGCGCCGACCACAGGAACATGCCCGAGTTCCAGTAGTAGTTGCCCGCGGCGATAAACTCCTCGGCGCGGTTCTGGTTGGGCTTCTCAATAAACCGTCTGACGTGGATCGCCGTGTCGTCCTTGGTATAGTCGCCGGTCTCGATGTAGCCGTAGCCGGTTTCAGCGCGGGTGGGTTCGATGCCCAGCACCACCATGCTGTCTCCTGCGGCGGCCACGGCGATGCCCTTTTGCAGCGCCTTGAGGAAGCGCGGCTCGTCGGCAATCACGTGATCGGAGGGGAAGACGCCCAGCACCGCGTCGGGGTTCTGGCGCTCGATGAGGAAGGCGGCCAGTCCGCATGCCGGGGCTGTGTTGCGGGCCACCGGTTCCTGAATAATCTGGCCGGCAGGAACGCCCTTCAACTGGTCGGCGATCTCGTGAGCCAGGTACTGGTTGGTGATGACCCAGATCTGCTCCGGTGTGGCCAGAGGCTTGAGGCGCTCGACGGTCTGCTGAATCATGGAGCGCTCGCCATCGAGCGCCAGAACCTGTTTGGCGTGGGCGCGGCGGGAGCGGGGCCAGAAGCGTGTACCGCTGCCTCCGGCAAGTATCACAGGGCGAAAATCAATTGGCTTCGACATTGAAGACACATCCTACGCGACAAACGTTAGGTTTGCCCAGTGGGAATTAAACGTTTTCTTCGCTGAAAACACTGGTTGCGCGGCGCCGGCCTTGCAGGAGACGGCTTTACGCATCCCACATTGCAAAACATTGTCCGCCGCAATGCAACTCGCAGGCCTCGCCCAGGCGAGATTTGAGGGCTGGGTTTAAGCCAGCCCTGTCAGGAATTCCTTCATCCGGCGGGTGCCCTCGTCGATGTTCTGCTTGGTCACCGGGTAGGAGATGCGAATGTGCTCCGACGTGCCGAAGGCCTCGCCGGGCACACTGACAACGTGGGCCTCGTGGAGCAGCCGGGTGGCCAACTCGGTCGCCGTCTTGATGCCGCCTTTGCCGATGTAGGCCGAGATGTTCGGGTAGACGTAGAAGGCGCCCTCGGGCTTGGTGCAGGTGATGCCGGGAATCTCCGCCAGCTTTGCCAGCATGTAATCCCGCAGATCGATGAACTCGGCGCGGAATTGGCTGACGCACTCTTGCGAGCTGGTGAGGGCGGCGATGGCGGCCTTTTGTACAAAGCTGGTGGCGTTCGAAGTAGATTGCGACTGGAGCTTGCTCAGGTTGGCGACAACAGATTTGGACGCGAGCGCAAAGCCTGCGCGCCAGCCGGTCATGGCATAAGTCTTCGAGAGCGAGCCGAGGATGACGATGTGTTCCTTGGCCCAGGTGAAAGAGCCGCCAGAGACAGGCTTGCCGGCGTAGTTGAGATACACATAACACTCATCCAAAAGTAAGAAAATACCGCGCTCGTGGGCGACACGCACGATCCGCTCCAAGTCCTGGGCCGAGACGACCGAGCCCGCCGGATTGGAGGGCGAGTTGAGAATGATGGCCTTGGTGCGCGGCGTGATGGCCTTCTCGATGGCGTCGGCAGTGATGCGGAAGCTCTCGGTCTCGCTGGTTTCGAGGAAGACGACCTTGCCGCCGGCGTACTGGATGATGTCTTTGAAGCTGACCCAGTAGGGGACGGGCAGGATCACTTCGTCGCCGTGGTCCACAAGAATCTGGATGGCGTTGAAGAGGGCCAGCTTGCCGCCGGTGGTGAAGATGGCCTCGGAGATGTCGTAATCGGAGCCGAAGTCGCAGGCGTGGCGTTCGACGATGGCTTTGCGCACGTCGGGAATGCCCGGCACGACGGTGTAGCGCGAGAAGTTGGCCTCGATGGCGGCGATGGCCGCGTCCTTGATGTGGCGGGGGGTGGGGAAATGCGGCTCGCCGGCGCCGAAATCGACCAGGTTGGCGCCCTGCGCACGCAGCTTGGCGGCTTCCGCAGCCACAGCCATGGTTGCGGAGACCTCGATCCGACCGATGCGGTCGGCAAAGACTTGGGAAGAAGTTAGGACTGTCATAGCAGTCTCTATCTTGACAGATTTTCGGGCTACGGCAAAACAGGCCGTGGAAAACCCCGCCGTCGCGGCCACCCGGAAAATTGTCGAGCTAAAGATCGAGTAAGACGTCTGTCTGGATAGAAGGGGCTTATGGCTTCGATTCAGGGAGGCAGCTTGGTCTTGTTTTCCACGGAGAGTGCGGAGTCGGAAGTTGACCTCGCGGCTCTGGTGGAAAGCTACTCCCGGCTCCTTTTTCGCGTGGCTCACTCGATTCTGCGCAGCCGGGCAGAGGCTGAGGATGTTGTGCAGGATGCCTTCGTTCGCGTAATCGAGCGCCGGGGGGCGCTCCAGTCAATCCGCGACATGCGGGTATGGCTGGTTCGCATTGCATGGAATCTGGCTCTCGACCGCAGACGGCGCATCCGGCCAGAACAAATGGATGAAATCTTTGCGGAGAGTCTGGTCATGAGCACTGTGCCTGCCGACGAAAGGCTGGACCAGGCGCAGCGCATCAGGTGTGTCTTGCGCGAGATGGAGAGATTGCCCCGAAATGAGCGCCATGTTCTGCTGCTCTCCGCCATCGAGGAGTTGGGGACGGCGGAGATGGCGGAGGTCCTGGGAAGAAGCGAGTCGGCGGTTCGGGCATTGCTCTTTCGCGCAAGAACGCGGCTGGGTGAGCGGCTCGAATCACGAGGAGGCGAGCGATGAAGAATCCTGATGAAGCAATCGGAAGGGTGTTGGCGGGTTTGCGAGACGCGGAGGCCCCTGCGGGAATGGAGCGGCGCATTCTGGAGGCAGTTGAGATGCGCGCCAGCGTGCGTGCGGCTGCAACTCCGCGATGGGTGTGGCGGGTTGCTTTCGCGAGTGTGATTGTTCTCTCCTTGTCTCTGGCGATTACCGCGATCGATTGGCACCGGCTTACTGCAACGCAGGCCCATCAACAGACGGTTGCCCCGGAGTCGCACCGTTCGCCTGGCCAGGCGGCAGGCGAGCAAGAGACTTCCCTGCTGACGAATCAACCAATCGCGCCAATCGGAAAATTGGCCAGAACCGCCGCCTCCACGGGAAAAGTGCGACACATCAACGATGCCGATGCAGTGCTTCTCGCTGAGATGCGCGCGCCCAGTCATCCAGCACCGGAAGCGCCCCTGACGCAAGAGGAAAGGCTGCTGCTGCGTGCCGTTCATCTGGCAGATCCACGGGTCATGGCGATGTTGAATCCGGAGGTTCGCGCAAGGCAGGAAGCGGAGAGTGAGGCGGAGTTTCAGGCGTTTGTCAACCAATCGGGCAAAGGAGATTCGGAATGAAATCAGACTACGAAGGACAATGGAGGAACAAGATGAAGGTTGCAGGCGGAATTCTTGGTATTGCGTTGGTGCTGAGCTGCGGCAGTTCGCGAGTTATCGCGCAGACGAGTGCCGCCACACCAAAGGCGGACGCTGCAAAGGCCGAGAGTGCGCCGACATGCTATCGGCTAACCTACACGATTACAGAGCTGGACGGTGCAAAACGCATCGGTACTCAGCATTTTGCCATGACTGTCGATCCAAGTTCTGGAGAGTCGCAACTCAAGCTCGGCAGCAAGGTTCCCATCGTGACGGAATCTTCCAATCCGCAGAGTCTGGCGCCTTCACAGGTCCAGTATCAGGATATTGGGCTGCACATCTCTGCGCGTCTCCACGAGTATGCGACCGGCGAGGAGGTTTATTCCAGGGTGGAACAGACCAGCCTGTCGGAAGAACAATCGACGGTAGGAAGAAATGATCCTGTGATTCGGCAGGCAACGCTGCAGAGTACCGCGCTGCTGACGCTGGGCAAGCCGGTGATGCTTGGATCGCTGGATGTGCCGGGAAGCACGCGGCACCTGGATATCGAGGTCGTTCTTGAGGTTGTTCGATAATTCCGACGAAGCAACGATTGTCCCAGGTCTCGACAGAGGGGCCTGGGAATCGCCTTAGCTGTCGCCGATTCGGGCTCGAAGTCATTTGTGGACGTTGGACGGGACAATGGAATTAATCCGTTCACGCGGCATCGTCGAGGCTGACGGTGACCTTGCGGCCGAGCGCTGAGGCGATATTCACCAGGGCGTCAAGCGAGAAGCGCGAGATGCGCCCGCGCAGCAGGTCGTTGATGCGCGGCTGGGTCACCCCGCAACGCTTCGCGGCCTCTGCTTGAGTCCAGCCGCTCTCTTTGATCAGTTCCTCGATCTTATCCATTAGCTCGGAACGCAGAGTGAGGTTCGCCGCTTCTTCCGGCGTGTCGGCAAGTGCGTCCCATACATTAGCGAATTCTTCGTACTCCAGTTTCTTCATCATCGACCTCGCATCAATTGCTGAAACCGTTCACACGCTATCTCAATATCACGCGGAGAAGTGGCCCTGGTCTTCTTTTGGAAGGCATGAAGCACAAATACCGTATCGGCGAGCCGGGCCGTGTAGACGATCCGGTATGTGCCCGATGCCTCCCAGACTCGAATCTCCTCGACACCCTTGCCAATCGTGGGCATCGGTTTGAAGTCGTCTGCTGGTTTTCCTTTCTGCACGCGCGCCAATTGCCGGCCTGCATCGCGGCGAGCGTCGTCCGGAAACTTCTGAATTGCCTTTCGCGAGTCGCCGAGAAATCGGACCGGCTTCATCAATACAATATATCCGGTTAGATATAAATTGCAACGGTGATTTTGAGAGCTGGACTCTAGCTAGCAGCCATGCGGGCTCGGAGGCGCTTCAGGACGTTGGGCGGGACGAGGCCGCTTACGTCGCCGCCGAAGGCGAAGACTTCCTTTAACATGCGCGAACTGACGAAGGAGTAGCGGCCGGCGGGTTGCAGGAAGACGGTCTCGATCTCCGGGGCCAGGCGGCGGTTCATCAGAGCCATCTGGAATTCGTATTCGTAGTCGCTGATGGCGCGGATGCCGCGCAGGACTGCCTTGGCGCCTTGCCGGCGGGCGAACTCGACCATGAGGCCGTCAAATGTCGCTACCGAGACGTTGCCTAGTGCGGAGGTCGACTCCTTGAGCATCTCGACGCGCTCCTCGACGGTGAAGAGGGGATCTTTGACCGGATTGTTGAGGATGGCGACGGTGAGGTGTTCAAAGAGCTTGGAGCCGCGCTGAATGAGGTCAATATGCCCGTTGGTCGGCGGGTCGAAGGTGCCGGGATAGAGGGCGCTTACGCTCATTGGGGCTCCCAGCTGATTCTAGCAGCCACCTGCGGTGCGGCAGACGGCGCTTGCGCGCCAGTGGGTTGAAGGGTCTCCGTCCTCTGGGATAAGGACTCGAGCACGGTGTCAATGTATCCTGCCGTCCAGATCGGCAAAGAACCGGATTCCAGGAACTCTCAGCTTCTGAAGTTCACCATCGTTCGTAACGAAGAGGTCGACCCCCGCCGCCGCCGCCGAGGCCAGGTGAATCCCATCCGCCTGACTCACGCGAGTTGTTGCCCGGATTACGCTGTACTGATCGGCAGCCTCGATTGCGAAAGGAAGAATCTCAACGTCTTTGCCGCCGAAGAACTTCTTCAGTTCGCTGATTCCCGCAACATCGTTCCGCTTTCGCGGACCCGTGAGCACTTCGCCAACGGTAAAGACACTCGTGCATAGAGTGTCGCCACGCCTCACCATTCCTTCGTGCATCCGCCGGACCCGTGTCCCGAAGACCGGATTGGCTTCCAAAAGATAGATGAAGAGCACTGAGTCCCAATAGACACGGCTCATTGCGCGGCCCCCGCGCTCTCACGTTCGGGCGACTCAGCTTCGTATCTCTCCCACGCGTCCGGCCCCCACTCCCGCTCCCGCCGCAAGAATGCCTCGCCGCCGCCAAGCGCCTTGAAGGTCTCGGCGCAGAGCCCATATAAAGCCATAAGCCCGGAGCCGTCTGGAGGCGCTTGGGCGGGTGCGGCGCTCATCTCTCTGTTGTCCAATAGACGGAAGACAAACTGCCAAGTTGTGCTCGGGCCGCCGGAAGGCGGGCCGCCGCTCTTCTCAATCAACTCCAGACCCGCTTCCTGCTGGAAGTCCTTCGACAACAGAGTTGAAAAGACCGACGGAGTCCGGTTTGTCCACCCCAATTCTCTTTGGACATTTCCAACTCTTACTTGAATGGTCTTCTCGCCTTTCAATCGTGCCGGATTCACGTAGGTGGAGATCAAGTGCCTCTTTGTCTGCTCTGTAGGTTTCATTTACTAGTCTCCTTATATACATTCATACTATATACATTCCTACAAAACGTCAAGGAAATACCACAGACTACAGAGGCGTCAATTCGCGGCTACCGCTGGAGCAGGTCGATCGGCTGGGTGAAATCCGTGACGCGAATGTGGCGGGCAAGTGATGGATGCTGGCGCTCGATGGTCTTGTACATCTCCCAGGCGACGCGGCGATAGCTGAAGTGGCCGGCGGGGCCGCTGCGGAGCTCGCAGATGTACTGGGCTTCGGCGAAGTCCATCTTGAAGAGCGAGCGAATGCGGGTGGCCAGCGGCAACAGGTAGAGGGCGGAATGGGCGGCTTCGGGAGCGTGGCTGGCCGAGGCACCGGATGCGATTTGGGCGCTGGCGGCGTGGGCGGAGTCGATGGCGGATTGAAAATCGGTCAGGACACCGGCTTCGGCGAGGATGTCCACGTCTGGACCTAGGTCGCCGCAGTTGGGCGTCTCATAACCATGCAGCGCGGTGAAGGGCTGGATGATCTGCGTGCAGCGGCGATGGCGGTGCATGTCGCGGAAGCCGCCGATGTCCATGAGGATGTCGAAGCGGAGAGCCGCTCCGGCGTGGAAGGCGCGGAGGGCCTCATCGTGCTTGCCGCGATGGCGCAGGCCCAGCTCGATGATCTCGCTGACGCGAGCTTCGGGCAGCGCGGCGACCAGGTCGCGAATCTGGCGGTAGGGGTGGTGCGAGGCCGAGTAGAGCAGCGTCGCGGCTAGCTCGACTTCGAGGGTTTCGGTGCGCTCGACCAGGTCTACGACTGGTGCGGCGGCGATGGGGTAGCTTGCGAGGAGTTCCTGGGCGGCCAGGGCGAGTTCGGCGCGGGTCTGGAGTTCGTAGTCGTTGGCTTGGGCGTACTTGACCAGCGTGGGAGCGGTGCGGACCTCGGCGGTGAGGAGGTTGGCTGCCTCGGCGGCGAGATCTTCACTACTTGCTGCTATGGAATCAATGACCCCGGTCCACGGTTCAGCTTGAATCTTTGAATTATTTACACGCTCTAGGACGGCGATCTTTTCTACCAGCGCGGCGCCAGCCAAGGCGTTGACGTTCCAGGCGGGGCCGGTGGCGGCTTCGCGGAGCTTCACTCCCAGATCCCGGACCTCGGCGGCGGGGTGGGAGAGCAGGCGGGAGACCTGGGTTTCGAGGGTGCGTGCGTTCACGATCTGGCCCAGGGAGGTATTGGTGGCTAGCGGCAGCAGGTAGCGGGCCACGTCGAAGGCGCGAGCCTTGAGGGTGCGTTCGTAGGCCTCTGGCTTCATGGACTCGGGGCAGGCGACGCGCCGGCGGAGGGCATCGAGGACGGCCGCGGTGGTGCGCTGGTAGGCGGCAAAGAGGTTCGTGATGGTCTCGGAGTAGAGCTCGGCCGAGGCGGAGTCTGCACCAAAATCGGGGAAGAACCAGCCGGATTTCAGGAAGTTCTGATAGCGGGTGGAGCGCTCCTGGCCGTCCCAGCGCTGTTCGTCGACCAGCACAATGGCCGCCATCAGGCTGAGCCGTTCAACGGCAAAGGCTACGTGGGCGAGGTCGGCGATGGAGCGGTGACCGTATTGAAAGTAGAAGGTATTGAGGAATTGCTCGGCGCGCTGGCGGCTGATCTCGGCCAGCGATTCGCGCATGGAGAGCGCGGAGCGGGAGTACTTGGCCATGGCGTAGGCCAGGACCTCGGGGTCGGCGCCATGGACGGCAAAGACTTCGGTTTGGTTGCGTGCGCCGGGGGGCATGAAAGATTTACTGGACATTGCTGAGGGCTCGCGAACAGAATACGACATTGGGGCGGTTTGGGGTGTGCATCCGCGCTGCCGCTTGGGGCGTCCATCAGGGCAAGGGTTGACGACCGTTCCCTCAGGGGCTGAAGCCCAGATCGGTTTTTACTGAGCTATTGTACGGGCTGAAGCCCGTACCCTTCGGCGGCAAGTCAGGAGCAACCGGGCCATGCTGGAGTACCAGATTCGCACATCGCACAAGCCGCGGCCGCTGCCGCCGGGCCGCTGGCTGATGAGGCAGCGCTGGAACGACCTGCTCTTTGCCCACTGGCAGGTTCCGGCCTCATCGATTGCGCCGCTGCTCCCCGAGGGCTTGGAGGTCGATACCTTCCAGGCTTCGGCGTGGCTGGGGGCGATGCCCTTCTGGATGGACCGCATCAAGGTGCGTGGCGTGCCTCCGATTCCGGGGGCGCGCAGCTTTCCCGACCTGATTTTGCGGACGTATGTGCGGGAGGAGCGGACGGGTACGCCGGGCGTCTACTCGCTCTCGCTCGACTCGAGCAACCTGCTGGCGGTGGCGGCGGGGCGGGCCTTCTTCCACTTGCCCTACCACTTGGCCGAGATGCGCATCGAGCAGCGGACGGAGCGGGAGTTTGCTTTCTATAGCCGGAGGCGGTTTGCTTCGCGGCCAGTGCTCTTCAAGGCTCGCTATCGAGGGCTGGGTCCGTCGCGGAAGCTGGCGGAGATCCAGTCGGGCACGCTTGAGCACTTCCTGATGGAGCGCTCCTGCCTGTTTTCGAGCAACCGGTTCGGCCAGCCCATCCGGGCCAACCTGCACCAGGCTTCATGGTCGCTGGAAGAGGCCCAAGCGGAGATTGAGCTGAACGATCTCGCGGCGGCGATGGGGATCAAGCTGCCTGACCAGGAACCGGTGCTGCATTATTCGCGGCGGCTGGCGGTCTATGTTTGGCCGGCGAAACTGGTGCGTTCTGCGATGGTGCGGCAGCCTGTGACAGCGGCGGTTACGCCGTCGGGGTGATAGGGGCAGGGAACAGGGACTCGGGACTAGGTTGCGGCGGTGTGTGCTTGGTGAGGCTCCGCGAGGGAGGCCCAGCTTCCGACTAGCTGAACCCCGCCAGGATCTTCAGCGGCTTACCGCCCCACAATTTCTCGCCGTGTGAGCGTAGATCCAGTCATTCAGAGGATGCATCGCTTGGCAACTGCCGCACATTGTTGTCGGGTGCTGGGCTCCGCAATGCGGGCAAACAGCGCGTGAAAGGAAGGTATCAAAGCCCTTGCTGCACTTTTGACACTTCCACTTATTGCCAATTGGAGGCGCTTCACCGCATCCAGGGCAAGCAAAACCTTCCCGCCGTCCGAGCTTTCCGAGACCCAATAGTGTACCGATTATCCCCACGACTGTAATCGCTGCGAACAGCCAGAGAAGGGACGCAAATGCCCACTCCCAAGCGCCCTTATGTGATCCGTGTGCCGCGTCGATTGTGAAACCGATTGCGGCAAACAGTTCAAACGCCGCGGACAGAACGGTCCTCCACAAAGGCTTGGGTTCGCGGCGACGCGCGCGATACTTTTTGAGATCCTCGCCGACGGGAAAATAGCTCCCAAACTCTCTTTTGCGACGAAAGGCTCTGAAAAGAGCTATAGCCGGAATGATCAGAAACACTGCAGAGTTCAACAAAAGCAGAAGGAGAACAGACTGGCCGTTTGGTCGGTTCCATGCCGGATTATGATGGGAGAATTTGAATGCGAAAAGCAAAGGCATGCTAAGAGCCATTACTAGGGATAAGACAAGCACGAAGAGAAGGCGACCCCGGTAGCTGGACTTCTCAGAGGCTGACATCTCCGCTGTCTGCTCCCCAACACGGAAGCCGTTCTCAATCTGATGACCGCGAGCATCTTGCACGGCATTTCCCCGCAAACTGAATTTGGGATAATAATAGCTCAATCTCGGCTCCCCGCCCTATTCCTCTAAAATTGTTTGTACAAGCCGATGCCCTGGCTTTATCAAGTGCGTCTTCCATCCGGCGGCGGCATCAAAAAGAGATTGAGGTTGTCTTTCACCGTCGACGATCCGCGAGAAAGCGAAAAGGGACCTAGATTGAAAGCTCCAAAAGCCAAGTACACTCCGACTCCATCCGTGCGGTTAGATGACCGCCAATGGCCGAGCAAGACCATCGAAAAGGCTCCGGCGTGGTGCAGCGTCGACTTGCGCGACGGCAATCAGGCGCTGATTGAGCCCATGGACTCCGAACGCAAGAACCGCATGTTCGATCTGCTGGTGCGGCTGGGATTCAAGGAGATCGAGATTGGCTTTCCGGCCGCGTCGCAGACCGACTTCGATTTTTGCCGCGAACTCATCGAAAAGGGCCGCATCCCGGCGGATGTGACCGTGCAGGTTCTGACGCAGGCGCGCGAGCATCTGATCCATCGGACGTTTGAAGCGCTGCGGGGCGTGCCCCGAGCCATCGTTCACCTCTATAACTCCACCTCGACTGTGCAGCGCGAAGTGGTCTTCAAGCTGGATCGCGAGGGTGTGAAGAAGATTGCCGTCGACGGCGCGCAGATGCTCAAGGATATCGCCGCTTCGTATCCAGGAACGGAGTGGATCTTCGAGTATTCACCGGAGAGCTTTACTGGGACCGAACTGGATTACGCGCTGGAGATCTGCGAGGCGGTGCTCGATGTCTGGCGGCCCACGCCGCAGCATAAGGCCATCGTCAATCTTCCCGCTACGGTTGAAAACTCCACGCCCAATGTTCACGCCGATCAGATCGAGTGGATGAGCCGCAACTTCACGAACCGAGACTCGATTGTGCTGAGCGTGCATCCGCACAACGACCGGGGCACAGCGGTTGCCGCGGCGGAGCTGGCGATGATGGCGGGAGCGGACCGCGTCGAGGGAACGCTCTTTGGCAACGGAGAGCGCACGGGCAATGTGGATCTGATTACGCTGGCTCTGAATCTCTATACCCAGGGCGTTGATCCAAATCTGGATCTTTCCGATATTCCGGGCGTGATCGAGTGCGCCGAAACCTGCACCCAGATTCCTGTGCATGTGCGGCATCCTTATGCCGGCGAGTTAGTCTTTACGGCGTTTTCAGGCTCGCACCAGGATGCAATCAAGAAGGGCTTCGCAGCCCAGGCCGGCAAGGCTCTTTGGCAGGTACCCTATCTGCCATTGGACCCCAATGACATTGGCCGGAGTTATGAAGAGATTATTCGAGTCAACAGCCAGTCGGGCAAGGGTGGAGTGGCCTATCTGCTGGAGCGCGATTACAGCGTTAGGCTGCCGCGCAAGTTACAAATCGAATTCAGCCGAGTGATCCAGAAGATCAGCGATGAGACAGGGCGGGAGATACGACCAGCTGATATCTGGAATGCATTTGAGGCGGAGTATCTCAGCCAGCGAATTCCGCTCTCATGCCATCAGTATTCCGAAGGCTCCAGCGCAGGGACCGTGAACATATCGGCGACCGTGCAGCAGGGCAAAGAGGAAGAACTGATCGTGGGCAGCGGAAACGGCCCCATCGACGCATTTGTGGGGGCGCTGAACGGGAGATTCGGCCTTGGCATCAAGATTGCTGACTATCAGGAGCAATCGATCAGCGAAGGCGCCTCGGGCACGGCAATAGCATTCGTCGAGATTCAATTCGGATCGTCGGGACCGGTCTTTGGCGCGGGCATGAATCCGAATATCGTTACGGCTTCGCTCGATGCGATTCTTAGCGCCGTCAATCGCGCGGTGAGGCTGGGAAGGGTCACTCTCAAGACTCAGGGCGATGCCTCATCGGGAGTTGCGATTCCGGCAGCAGCGAAGGGTTGACGGAGGCTCGGGGGCAAGTCTTACCGGCTCGCGGAAAGAGCCCGTTGATTCAGCCCGTGAATGGTTCGACGTTTCCCACCCATTCGCCCGACCACCCCACGGACGAAGACCTGTCCGTAGGGACCCCGGCAAGGCGAATGGATGGGGCACGGAGGGTCAATATTTGCCGACCGGATCGATCATCTGAGCAGTTACAATCAATGAGGACAAAAGGGCGCTGAATTGCGCGCGGAGGTTAGAGAGAGCATGGCAGATACCCAGGGAAGAATTGCGCTGGTAACCGGAGCGGCGCAGGGCATTGGACGCGCAATTGCATTGGAACTGGCGAAGGCCGGAGCGACCTTGGCGCTGGCCGACATCAACGAGGTCAAACTGGCCCAGGTCGTGGCCGAGGTCGAGGCTCTGGGCGGCACGGCGGCGGCGTTCAAGCTGGACGTTTCAAATCAAGACTCGATCGAGGCGGGGGCGAAGGCCGTCTTGGAGCGCTTCGGCAAGGTCGAGATATTGGTGAATAATGCCGGCATCACGCGCGATGCGCTCATGATGATGATGAAGCGCTCGGACTGGGACCTGGTGATCGCTATCAACCTGACCGGACCGTTTTTGCTGACCCAGGCGCTGCTGCGGCAGATGATCAAGAATCGCTGGGGACGGATTGTGAATATGGCCAGCGTGGTGGGCCGGGCCGGACAAGCGGGCCAAGTGAACTACGCGGCTTCAAAGGCCGGGCTGATCGGTATGACGAAATCGCTCGCTCGTGAGGTGGCTTCGCGTGGGATTACAGTGAATGCCGTGGCGCCGGGCTACATTGAGACGCCGATGACGGCGGTTCTCGACGAAAAGGTCAGCGCGGCGATGCTGGCCAATATTCCGCTGGCGCGGCGGGGGACGGATCTCGACGTTGCGCAGGCGGTTGCCTTCCTGGCCTCGGATGCGGCGTCCTACATTACCGGCCATGTGCTGGACGTGAACGGCGGAATGTTCATGGGGTGATGGGAAGACGCTGGTCCGTCGACCTGAGGAGGCCGAGACGGTTTTGGCCTCTCCGCGAGCCGGATTCCTTTGATGAGATTCGAAACTGAATTATCCTCAGATTACGGGGAGTATTCGCAGCGCCCCTCCGGGGCGCACAGCCTCATTGGTCCGCATTCCCAGCATTCCGCCTCGCTTCATGCTGGGCTATTATCCACACTCCCTCCGGGAGTGGCTACCTCGGCTGCGGCGCGCCGGATTATTTTGGTTGCGCTGCGCCAGTGGGCGCGGGTGGAGCATCCGGCGGCACGTTTGCGGCTCCGCCTTGGGGCGTACTCATTACCGCGAGGGAAGTCGCGAGGAACGTACTACCCTTCATTGCTCCCTCGACGCGCACTAAGTCCCCTACCTGAATCTCAGCAAGAGTGATGGGAGCGCGATGCTTGCGGAAGGTGGTGTTCTCGTCTGCCTGAATGGCATGGGCGGTGTTGTCGAGTGTGCCCATGAGGGAAATCGTGGCTTCGTTGATGGCGGTCACGTTGCCCATGAGCCAGGTCTTGCCGAAGTTGTCCTTCTGCTCGTGCATCAGTTTGGCGCGCTCAGGGTCAATCTGCAGGACGACAACAGCGCCCACGGATCTGGCAGCCGGGTCCACCTCGCCAAGTGCGGCAATCTCGTCCCCGGCCTTGATGTCGCTTGATTTGATGGTCTCAGGGGCGGGCCGTTGGCGATTGCCCCTTTCGCCTCTCTCGCCTCGCTCGCCCTTTTCGGCGCCTTCGCCGCGGCTCTGGACCGTCTGCTTGAGAATGCGGGTGTTGGCGCTGAAGTTGACCTTATAGGTTTCGCCCGCTTCGGTCTTGACGACGTAAAAGCCGGGAGTTACCGCGGTGACGGTTCCCTCCACCCCGCGTCCGCCCATGCCGGTTTCAGCCATCCTGCCTTTGGCGCCCCCGCGCACGCCCAGCCCGAGCGGGCTGAGGGAACCGGGCCCCGGAGGCAGGGTCTGAGGGGCGGGTGGGGTTGGATTTGCATCCTGAGCAGAGACGGCGGCGGCGAGCGCCAGACCGAGGCCGAGCGAGCAAATGAGGCGAATCTTCATGGCGACTCCAAATGGCGACTTCAGGGAGTGACAAAAATGACTCCCTACAGCATAGACGTTCGAAATCACCTTGAAGTCGACAAGGCGCAAAGATCAGGGATTGCTCTGGGCGGCCAGAAGTTGCTGAAAGGCCGGAACTCCGCGAAGCCCGGCGAACTCGCTGTCAGCGATGATCTTCTTGGGATTGGTGAATCCTTCGTTGAGCGCCATGCGCAGGTACTCGATGGCTCGCTCGGTCATGCCGGCGCGGACGCACCCCTTGGCCATGTAATAGTTCATGGCGCCGCGCTCCGAGAGCGAGGCCGGGTTCGAGACGCGGAGTTTGGCGGCGCTGTCCTGAAATATGGCCGGATCGAGAGCCAAAGCTGCCTTATAAGCCTCCCAACCCTGCTTGTACTTGTGCTGGGCCAACTGGTCGGAGCCGAGATTCTTCAGAACCAGGGATGAGCCGGGTTCGAGCTTCAGCGCCTTGCGGTACATGCGTTCGGCGTTGCGGTATTCTCCAAGCCCGTCGTAGATCGTGCCGAGGTTGTTGAAGACATGGGCGTTGGCCGGATCGACCTTCAAGGATGCCCTGTAGCATCGCAGGGCGTCTTCAAAGCTGAACATCATCTGGTAAGCGATACCCATCTTGTTCAACACGGCGGCCGAGTTGCCGGTTGCTTTCTGGTAGGATTCAATGGCTGCCTGATAGCGCTGGTGCGTCATCAGCGCGTCGCCGATTTCTTCTGAGGTCGGCAGGGCTTGCGACGAGATCACTGGCGTGGATTGCTGCGGACTGGCCGGAGCCTCTGTTGCGGGCTGCGCGAAGAAGGCCGGCGATAAGAGGTTTGCTAAAACCGCCAAAGCCGGCAGCCAGCGATGTTCATCCATTTTGCGCATATTCCCTCCTCACGAAGGAATCGGGGCTACATACACGCCCAATGTTACATTTGCATTAAAGCACCAAATGAAGTGGAGTGGCGATCAAAATTGAACGATTCGCCGGGTGAGCTTCCAAATGCGGCTGGCACGAACTCCGTCCCAAGCCGGAACCCAGGCATCGGGACATTCGCATATCTGGAGGGTGCTTTCGGCGCATGCGGAAATGAAAGGGCGCGGCATTAGCCGCGCCCTTTTGAAACAGGAGACTTGCTTGATCGTGTTCGACTGGGCAGTTTACCTTGAGACTTCAGGTTGCGTCTTGGAGGGCGCCGCAGCGAGAAGCCTGGGCGCATCCAGGCGCACCAGCAGCACGTCGTGACTGGTCAGCTCCAGCGGCATATTGTCCTTTAATTCCATGGTCTTGCCCGTCCATAAGTCCTTGCCTGTCTGCGTTCCGGCCAGGCCGAGTTTGCGCAGATTCAGGTGGAAAGGATGCGTGGAGTAGCGGTCGCTGCCGGCGTTGACCACAGCAATTGCCAATGCCCCGCCGGAGAGATGGCGTGCCCAGACATCGACCTCGCCTTCAGAATAGATGCGCGCGCCTTGCTTGCCCAGAGGGTCCTGGTCGATGGCGATCACATCGCGGTTGGTGAGGATGGCCTTGATCTCCGGCTTCATGTTGGGCAGGTCGTTGCCTGCCAGCAGTGGAGCGGCCAGCATCGCCCACATCGAAAAGTGAGTGCGATTCTCGCCGTAGCCGAGTTTGCCATTGCCCACTTCAAGCATGTCGGGATCGTTCCAGTGGCCGGGGCCCGCGTATTTTTCCAGGCCCTCCTGCTGGCTGAGAATGACGTACATGCGGTCCCAGTCGGGCGTGATGTCGCCCGTCGTCCGCCACAGGTTGGCGCCCACCGAGGGCCCCCACTCCCACACCGAGTCCCAACCGTACTGGCAGAGCGAATAGACGATGGGCCGGCCGGTAGCCTTCAGGGCCTTGTCCATCTTGGCGAAGGCGTCGATCATCAGGCGCATCTGCGCCGGGCGGTCGTTGGGTGCTTCCTTCTCCATCACATCACCGATAAAGCTGCACAGGTCATACTTGAGATAATCGATGCCCCACGCGGCGTACATCTTCGCGTCCTGTTCTTCGTGGCCCAGCGAGCCCGCATATCCGCCGCAGGTTTTGGGGCCGGGCGAGGAGTAGATGCCAATTTTGAGCCCCTTCGAGTGAACGTAGTCGGCCAGCGCCTTCATGTCGGGAAACTTGGCGTTGGTGTGCAGCACGCCGTTGGCGTCACGCTCACCCTCCCAGGTGTCGTCGATATTCACATAGGTGTAGCCTGCATCCTTCATGCCGGTCGAGACAAGCTGGTCGGCTGCCGCGCGGATAGCCTTGTCGTCAACCTTCCCGGCATAGTAGTTCCAACTGTTCCAGCCCATCGGCGGCACCTGCGGCACCTGCGGTGCGGCCAACTGCACCTTCGGTGCGAGAGGTCCTTGGGATGAGGCGGAGAAAGAGAACAGGGCAAGGGCGGCGAGGGCGAGCGAGGCGAAGATGCGCATGGTCGATCCTTTTGAAAACGATTTCAGAGGGAATTCTATTCCGTTGTCGCGGGTCTGGGCAATGATGCCGCCTGCTTTGTTAGGATTCATCGGTATGGAGGGGCTTATGGTTGCGAATTGTGGAGCGACCGGATCGGTTCGCACGACGATTGCTCCCTGGCTCTCAGTGCGCGGCGGCGCGCGAGCTGTAGAGTTCTACAAGTCGGCGTTAGGAGCGGATGAGGTTTATCGTATCGAAGATCCCGACGGGAATGTCGTTGCCAGGCTCTCGGTTGACGGGGCGGAGTTTTGGTTGAGCGATGAATCTCCCGGGCACGGGAATGCCAGCCGTGAATCCGAAGGCGCGAACGCGGTGCGAATGATCCTCACGGTTACCGACCCGGACGCTGTCTTTGCGCGGGCTGTTGAGGCCGGGGCTTCAGCGGTCCAGCCGGTGAGCGAGGAACACGGATGGCGTGTGGGACGCGTGGCCGATCCCTTCGGACACCATTGGGAGATTGGGCGGCAGATTGCAGAATAGGCTTACTCTGCCCGGATGAACTTTACGCAAAGGAGCTACTTTTTCCGATGACTGCGACTGAGGTAAAATTGCCCACGCTCTTCCTCTGTTTCTCACAAAAAAAACTACTGGAGCAGTATTGGCCTCGACTGCGTGCCTGCGTTGAATCGCTCAACGAGAACCAAGTCTGGTGGCGTCCCAACGAGACCTCTAACAGCATCGGCAATCTGATGCTCCATCTGAACGGAAATGTGCGCCAGTGGCTGGTGGACTCATTCAATCTCCAGGAGGACAAACGCGACCGGCCCGCGGAGTTCGCGGCCGAAGGCGGGATTCCGGCGTCGGAGTTGCTTGAAAAACTGGGCGCGACGATGCAGGAAGCATCTGACGTGCTTGCGCGCCTGACCGAAGCCGATCTGCTCGCTCCCTACGAGATTCAGGGCTACCACGTGCGCGGGCTGGATGCCGTCTACCAAGTTGTCGAGCACTTCGGGCTGCACTATGGGCAGATTCTCTACATCACCAAGAATCTATCCGGCAAGGATATGGGTTTCTATAGCGAGTTGAATAAAACTGGCCGGTCGAGCTGAGAGCCATAGCTGGCTCAGCCATTTGTTTCTTCTCCCTCTAAATACGATGGCGAGATCCGTTCTGCCAAGGCCGTAAGTAGGTTGGCCGATCCGGCTCCGGGCAAAAGAGCACTCGAGGGGGTCGAGGCAGCGTCTTAAAATATACTTAAGTTTCCACTTGACAAATAGTCCGAACCGATGAATACTTAACCTCGTACTTAACTATTCTCATGGGAGGAGAGAAGACCATGAACCAGCAACCCGTAGTCCACAACACCTTTGTCGTCGAGCGCAGTTATCCCGTCAAGCCGGAGCGCGTCTTCGCCGCCTTTGCCGATCCGGCCCAGAAACGCCGCTGGTTTGTCGAGAGCGAACGCAATCAGGTCGAGAGCTATGAGCATGACTTTCGCGTTGGAGGCAAGGAGCATTACGCCTTGAGCTTCAAAGAGGGCC
>Ga0302320_10002412_pt1 | contig 43885 bp, 43 predicted proteins | sample Bog_T0_3_FD_202130 | JGI IMG/M metagenome (GOLD analysis project Ga0302320, IMG submission 202130) | Peat permafrost microbial communities from Stordalen Mire near Abisko, Sweden - Bog_T0_3 | ecosystem: Environmental > Terrestrial > Soil > Wetlands > Peat | place: Sweden: Abisko, Stordalen Mire...
AAAGGAACCCGCCCATGCCCTCCAGGATGATACGGCCTTTCTCTTGCATGGCGGTTGCTCCGGTGTTAGGCGGCATGGCTGGCGGCCGGCGCGGGAACGTGGAACACCCCGCCCAGGTCAACCAGCCAGCGCAGCCAGCGGTAGAAGTCGATGTCGTTTACGTTATCCTCGACGATGCGGTCATAATCCTTGGCCATGTCCGGGTTCAGGGCAATCCGGCGGGTCCGCTCGCAACGCACGGTCGCCAGGTGGTAGTGGGCTTGTTCGATAAACTTATCCACGTCGGCAACGCTCACGGGCTCACGCTGGAAACAGGCCGGCTGAAGGGCTTGCGTTACCCGTTCCACGGCGGAAAAGCGGCCGTTGGCAAACCGTTCCGGGATTTCGACAAACAGGCCGGGGTACTGCCGGCGCACTTCCGGCGGCACTTCCATGCCGGCGCTGGCGGCGGCGGTAACGATCATTTCGTGCGTAATGCCGGTCAAAGCGCGCAGATCGGCGTCAAGCTCGATAAAGCTGCCGTAGTAATCGCCCTTGTAGATGCGCCGCGGTGCCCCTTGGTTGACGCTGGCGACGGCTTGCCGCCGTTTCGGGGTCGTTTGCCCGACTACCACAAGGGCAGGCGTGCCATAGGACGGCTTGTAGCAGTAGCTCTTGCCCGCTTCCAAGCCCTCGAATTGGCAAGTGGGGCAGGCGTCCAGCATGGCGCGGCACTCGCGGGCCATGTCATTGGCGACCATGCGATGGAAGCCTTTGCGAAAGGCGACTTCCGGTATCCCGTTGTTACGTTCCGATTCTGTCATGGTGGCACTCTGGTTATTGGAAGGTTCAGGGTGGAAAACTGCCGCACGTGAAAGAAGAGAACCGCCGCGGTCCCTTTGCAGGGCAAAAAACCTCAGTCGAATCTGTTCCAACACGCCTCTACCGCTGTTTCAAGGCCCTCAGCATAGGCTGGTGAGGCAACATCGACGCCAGCGCAGGCGTGGGCCAGGACCAGCGCCTCGACAGTATCCATTGCGGCACGGCCGAGTCGGCTGTCGGCTTGTTTCTTCAGGTCGCTGGTAATCTTGCCGCCCCGATAGGTGCCGGGGTGTTCCGGGTCTTCAGGCCCAAGGTCGATAACGATGCCGAAGCAGGGAAGATTGATGGTCATTTAGGATTGCCCTTTCACATTTGCGCCATGTATGTCTAGTGCCGCCTTGGCTGTTGCCGTTTAGCACTATTCCCCGTAAATGACCCCATCGTCGCCAAGGTAAAGGTAGTATTCGCGGGCCTTTTCCGCGGCGGCGGTCAAGCGGTCCCGCGCCTCTTGGGGCAGGCAATCGTTGCGGTCCCAAAAGCCGCAGCCGTGCCCGTTGCGGGTCAACCAGAAATCGTGCCCGCCCAGCTCGGCAGCGGTCCATTGCGGATGATCGTACAGGGCCAGGTCAGCCGCGTTTTCCTCTTGGAAGCGGCGGCAATCGTCGGCCAATTTCGCCAGCGTATCGGGGTTAATATCCTCGATACCGTAGTTCCCATCGAGCGGTTCCCCGCCGGATGGCGTCGCATCGTCGTTGCTGCTCCACAAGGCCGCTTCGATGTAGGCCCGGGTGAAGTCGTCAAGCTGCTCGCGGGTAATCATGGTGTGTTGCTCCAGTTGCTTAACCCTCACTATACAATCATAGTACAAAATGGCTGAATGTCAATCGCCGAACGGAGCCGCGGGCACAATCATGGGGGCCTGGGTGAAGAGTTGCGAGGGTTGTGTCGAATGCACGGCGAACGGGCTAGCTTTCCAGGTCAAGTTGCCCGGCCCACCTCACGGTTTTAGGAACCGGTTGCCGGCGCGGGCCTTGGCTTCAAGCTGTCGCCACGTGCGGCGGTTGCTCTGTTTCGGCGGCTCGAACGCCAAGCCCAGGCCGATCAGTGCGTGCCCACAATCGGGGCAGGGCCGGCTTTCCGGCGTGACCCGCGGGCAATGCTTGGGGTCTCGGACAGCGGCCGGTGCCCATGCCTTGCGGCAGCGGAAACAAACATAGTGGGCGTAGGCATTGCTCACGGCTTGCTCCCTTCGTGCTTGCGGCGTAGTTCATATTCACCGCGGCTTAACGCCCTTTCGGGCGGGTTCAGGGTGTAGGCGGCGGTATGCTCGGCAATCCGCACCCATGCCGCCATTGCCAGGGTATCGGCGCGGAAGCTACCGTCAGTCCAAGTGAACTCGCTACAAGCGGCGTACAGGGCCGCGGCCAGCTTCCAAACGTCCGTAAGGCTGGCGGCGGCCCCTAGCAGTGTGCTGGCGCGGGAAGTCCAATAGCTGCACGTCACGGGGGAACGGTTCCGCCATGCCCGCAGCATCTTCTCGCCTGTGAAGCCGGCAAAGGCGGCCTTGATCGTGGCGGCGTCAATCATGGTTACTCGCTCCAACGGTGTCCCCGTATAGCACAATCGCCGCAAGTGAAGCGGCAACAGCGGAGTTCTCGGATTCGTGAACCATGCCGAGTTTGCAACCGTCTCGATCGCGCACCGCGGTGTAGCCCGGCGCTTTCACCCAGGCACGGTCCCCCAGGCCAATGTCGGCAACGAATTCGCGCACGCCGTTCCTGGTAGTAAAGACGGCACGTGGAACGGGATGGTCATGCTCCACGAAAGCGCCCGCGGTCGGATGGAAGTCCCGCAAGATCGGCGTGCTGCCGTCGGTCAAGGTTACGCGCTGGCCGAATCGGATCATGGCTTGTTTCCTTCCGGGCGTCGGGGCAAGGGTTAAAGGTCAAGGGCTGGCGGGCAAGGGCTTTGGGAAGCCATTATCCGCGGGCCTGTGACTACTGGACGGCGGGGCGACGGGGCGCTGGCCGCTGGGTCCGCGGGCCGGGGTTTAGTCCTGGCGGGGGTGCATGGCTTGGGCCCCTTGTGCTCGCGGTGTCTCTTGTATTTGCCTCTACATAATAAGCATAGCACAAGATAGACGAAAGTCACATGGCGTGTTTCATTTGACTTTCGCTCCCTTTGTGGTATGCTTGTTACAAGAGTCATATCCAGAAAACGGAACGTGACAACAGGGCACAGAAGAAAGTGAGGGCTTGCTTATGCGCCGAAGGAATTGCAACATTGGTTCGCATCGTCGAAAGCGGAAACCGCCTTTGGTGCTGGCTGTGGGGTCGCGGATACGTTGACGTTGATCCTATTTCCTACGGCCAGGAACCGGAAGCGGCGGGCCGGCAGTATGCCGTGCTCTCGGCGCATGTGGAGCACGTATGCGCCGTCACGGGCGAAGTCTGTACCGCGGAATTGATTCCTGCCTTGTGCGGCTTGGAGGGCCGGCGCGTGGAGTTGGAATTCCATGACGATAGAGGGCGGGTGCATTGCATCATCGGCCGGCAGCGCTACGGCGTGCTGGCCGTGCATACTGCCAAGCGAAATGAAAAAGACCACTGGGAACCGCTCGCGTCGGGCGACTTCCGGCTGGTCTGTGTCCTACGGGGATGGCCATGTTCGCACGATACGCCAAGATCAAGGCGTCATATCCTGATGCGCTTATCCTCATGCGCGTCGGTGACTTCTATGAGGCATTCGACGGAGACGCTGATTCTTTGGCCCGCTCGCTTGGGTTGGCGCGAACCATGCGCGCCGATCATCGCATGGCGGGCTTTCCCCACATGCAGCTAGAGCGCTTCCTGCCGGTCCTTATCGGGGCAGGCTTGCGTGTTGCCGTGGTTGACCTTGGCGACACCCCGAAAGTCCTTGACGTGGCAGGGCGAGCCAAAGCGCCAGGAGGCACAGCCGATGCTTGACCTCTTGCTTGTGCTGGTCCTACTGCTTCTCGTATTCTGCGCGCCGGCGATGGCCAGGGCCGTCGTGTGCGGTCTTGCCGCCTCTTTTACCGGCCCCCGGGGATGGACCCGGGATACTGCGCAGATCGAGGGCGACGGCGAGGGCTGGCGTAGTCCGGCGGGGCTGACGGACTGTCCGGTCTATGCAGTCGCGATGGTCGCAGGGATCGTACCCGCTGGTCGAGCAACAACCAGAATCGAGGATAGGTCCATCGTTCCTTAACCGTGAAGCAAAGCGGTTCGAGGTTTCGGGAACCGGTTTCCTCCCGAGCCGGCTGGCCGGCGGACGGTATCTCTTAACCGTGACCAGAATCGGTCTTGAATTCCCAAGCCCGGCTTCCTCCCGTGCCGGCAGGCTTGCAGCCCTGGTAATGAGCGCAAAGAAATGGCCCGGAGGCCAGTGGCGCGGGCCAGTGTCAAAGGAATTGAACCAAAGTACCCCGGACCCAGTACCAGAGTCGCCGCTACGAGTGGCCATTGGTTTGTATCGGTGTCCGGTTGCGTGGTCTTCAAGGAATCTACGAGCCGGGGAAAGCGTAGTGAGTAGACACGGGAAGTCTAATCCACGTGGACCGCAATACCTATTCGATTCCGAGCTGGTTGATTGGTGAGAAGGTCGAGGTGCGGCTATACGTGGAACACGTTGAGGTCTGCTACGCCCAGAAGGAAACGGAGCGTATTCCACGCCTGCGTGGGCGGGGGCAGCATGCGGTCAGGGGGTGGAATCGGCTGAGTCCGTCGTGGTCATGGGCAAGGCCCCCACTTTCAGCGAGCAGCGGCCGGCACTTGGTGTCCGCGAGCGTTGAACGTGCCTGCCAGAGCGTGTCGCCAACGTCGGACTCGCTTCTGCGCCTGTTCGAGGAGTTCGACCAGTTCGGCCTGGTCCAGGGGCTTGAGAAGATAGTCGGTCGCTCCCAGCTCCAGAGCATCGCTGAGGGCGTCCAGCGATGAGTGGCCCGTGATGAAAAGAACCTGTGTGAGGGCGTTCCTGCTCTTAGCGCAGCGGAGTAGTCCGAGTCCGTTGGTTCCCGGCATTTCCAGGTCCGTTACGAGGATATCGATGATGTCCCTCTCGATGGCATCCCGCGCCTTGGTCGGATCGGTCAAGGATTGCATTTCCATGTCGTCGTCGAAGGAACGGTCGACGATCTTGGCCAACAGACGGACCATGCTTGGGTCGTCATCCACGAGTAAGAGCTTGGTCTTCTTCTTTTCCTGGAATGTGGTGGTCATCACAGCAACTCCTTCTGATTGGTCTTTCTGGAGGTACAACGGTTGAGAATACACAGGGTCGTACCGTCTTGAGTCACACGAGGCTTTTCACGATCTCAGGGATGTTCAGTACGGGCGCGAGGCGGCCACCGCCGAGTTGGGCGATGCCCGTGAGCTTCGTGCTGTCGGGCAGGATCTCATTGAGGGCCGTAACGACCACTTGGCGATGGCCGACGACGTTGTCTACACGGATACACAAGCTACCGCGATTGTACTGCACCACTACGGCCAGCCGAGTCAACTGTGGGTCATCATCGACGTGCAGAATGGTTTTCCGGTAATTCATGGGAAATTGCTTTGGTTGCAACCTCCGCTGCGCGCTAGCGCGCACTGCGCAACCTGCCTATAGTGACGTGTAATTGCGGTTGTCGCGATGATGAAGGCAAAAAGGCGGGCTCCAGGGTAAAACATTGAAACGTCACGACAATGTTTCCATGTTTCACCACAGGAGCCCAGGCGATGATTATCGAGGTTGAGGACCGGTACTGCAAGGCGGCGAAGCAGTTTTCGAAGGTTCTGGCGGCAATCGAGCAAGGGGCCGAACGGGGCGATGCGGTGCATGAAGTCGAGGAAACGACATGGTTTGGCCTGGTCGAGATGGGCCGCGAAATGATCGCCGCGTACATCCAGAAGCAGGGGGAGGAAGTCGCGCGGCCGAAGGTGATCGAGCACGAGGGGAAGCAACTTCACAGGCTGCCCGAGCGACGTGTGCGGCCATATGTTTCGGCCTTTGGCCGGACGCCGTTTCGGCGCGACGTCTACGCCGCGAGGGAAACGCAACGCCAGGAGGTGGTGCCGTTGGACGCGAAGCTCGGCATGCCGGAAGGAAACACGTCATATCTGTTGCAGAAGTGGAGCGGCACGAAGTGCGTGAAGCAGTCGTACCAAGAGTCGCGGGCCACGCTGCTGGAAATCCTTGGCTTCGCGCCGTCGGTCAACTGCCTGGAGGATCTGGTAGCGAGGGCGGCCGAGCATGCCGAGGTCTACTTCGACGAGCAAGAACCGGTTGATCCGACGACGGAGGCGGAGATCCTGGTTGCCACGAGCGACTGCAAAGGCGTGCCGATGCGACATGTCGATGCACCGCAGACGAGGCGTTGTGACGACGTGCCGCGAGCGAAACGGAAACGGTTGAAGAAGGGCGAGAAGAACGGCCAGAAGCGGATGGCGTGTGTCGGCGGCGTCTACTCCGTGGCCCCGTTTCGTCGCACGGCTGACGACGTACTCAACGAGATCCTTCGCAAAGAGAAGCAGGAACAGCGGCCGAAGCCCCGGAACAAGCGGCTTCGAGCCGTGTTGACCCGCAAAGTCGCTGACAAGGATGTCAACGCCAAGGATGTCGTCTTCGACTGGCTCGCCAAGGAAGTGCGGCAGCGCGATTCGCGAGAGCGTCGGACGGTCGTGGCGATCATGGACGGCGAGACGAAGCTTCGCGACTTGCAGGAACTGAAGATCGACCGGGCCATTGGCATCTTAGACATCTGGCACGTGACCGAATACTTATGGAAGCTGGCCCACTGCTTTCACCCGGAAGGCAGCGCTAAGGCGGAATGGTTCGTCGAAACCTATCTGCGAAAGCTGCTCGAAGGCAAGGCCCGCCGCGCGATCGGCGGCATCCGCCAGATGGTGACCAAAGGCGGGCTGTCGAAGCACCGGCAAGAGAAGGCCGAACAGTATCTGAACTACTTCGCGGACAGGTGTGAATACATGAAGTACGACGAGTACCTGGCCGCTGGATACCCCATCGGCAGCGGTGTGGTAGAGGGCGCGTGTCGTCACTTGGTGAAGGACCGCATGGAACAGACCGGCATGCGCTGGCGGATCGCGGGCGCACAAGCCCTTCTCAGTCTACGAGCCATCTACGTCAACGACGACTGGGATACGTTCCACGCCGCCCGAATTCAAGCAGAACAACGCAAACTGTACCCTTACAAGAAACGTCTACCCGCTATCCTAAACTGCGCAATCTAACCGAGATCAAGAGGTTGCAACCAATTGCTTTGCACGCTGGAGCAATGCTCTTCTTCCATCGGTGGCACGCCGGGTCGCATGTGGCGGCAGAGATTAAGAAGTTCTTCGAGCGCCGAGAGAATCTCTTCATCCTGGCGGCCGTCTCTCGCGGCGATTTCGAGCTGCGCGGCGTAGGGCGTTATTGCCTCGAATCCGTAGCTTCCGGCAGCACCCTTGAGCTGGTGGGCAATTCGAGTCAGTTGTTGCCAGTTGTGACTCCGCGCCTCGGTTTCCAGGGCGTTGATCCGATCGGGCATCTCCTGGACGAACATCTCGACCAGTTCACCGAGATTGGGATCGGCGGCCAAATGCGAATAGACAAAGGCGGTGGGCATGGGTGTACTCGCGTTACTCTCAGTGGTTGTGGGCTTTGGCGACTCGTCGTTCGTTCGACTGCGGGCCATCCAATGAGCGACCGTTGCGAGGAACTTCTGCCGGTCGATCGGTTTGGTGGCGTAGTCGTCGCAGCCCGCGTCAAGGCATTTCTGGCGGTCCTCGGCCATGGCGTGCGCAGTCAGGGCGATGATCGGGCCGGTGTACCCCTGCTCGCGGAGCTGCCGTGTGGAGGTATAGCCATCCATGATGGGCATCTGCATGTCCATCAGAATTACGTCGAAGGACTGGCCCTGTTCCCAAGCAACCAACGCTTGTTCCATGGCAAACTGCCCGTTCTCGACCATCGTCACTTTGGCGCCGGCCTTCTTGAGTAGGAAGGCGATCAGACGCTGGTTGTCCGGCCCGTCTTCAGCCAGCAGAATGCGGCAGTCGAGCCGAATGGCCGCGACAATGGTCTCGGAGGACGCTAGCGTGGTCGGGATGGCCGCTTCGACGGGCGATTCCAGCGGTTTGACTCCCTCCAGGTCGCCCGTTTCGACCGTCACGCTGAACGTGCTCCCTTTGCCGGGCATGCTGCTGATCGTGATGTCGCCGCCGAGCATTGTCGCCAACCGCTTGCTGATGGTCAGGCCCAGTCCGGTTCCACCGAATTTCCGGGTCGTGGACGAGTCAGCCTGGTTGAACGGCTTGAACAATTTAGTGATCTGCTGCTGAGACAACCCAATGCCGGTATCGATCACGTCGAACTGCAGCAGTGCGGGCTTGTCGAGCCTCTGCATCAGGCGTGTGACCACCCGCACACTACCCGTCTCGGTGAACTTGATGGCATTGCCGACAAGATTGATCAAGACTTGCCGAAGCCTGAGGGGGTCGCTATGGATCGATTCCGGAATTCCACCGACGTATTCAAGCTTCAATGGGAGATTCTTGGCGTCGGCGCGAATCCGCATCAGTGCGATCACGTCGGCCAGCACTTGTACGGGCGAGCAGGTAATATGCTCGACATCCAGTTTTCCGGCCTCGATTTTGGAAAGATCAAGGATGTCGTTGATCAACCTCAGAAGGTACTGGCCATTCCGCTGGATCGTCCGAATCGCCTCGATGCGGTCCGGCGGCGCATGGTCGATGCCCGGCTCCCCGAGGAGCACTTCGGCAAAACCCAGAATGGCCGTCATCGGCGTGCGGATTTCGTGGCTCATGTTGGCCAGGAACTCGCTCTTGGCGTGGGTTGCCGATTCAGCGACCTGATTGAACTCTTCCAACGCCTTGTTGGCCGACTCCAGGGCCACTACGGTACGCTTAAGATCGTTTTCTGCCCGCTTCTGCGCGGTGATATCCCAGATGACGCCGCTGAGCTTCAGGGGATGTCCCGCATTGTCGCGGGACAGCCTGCCACGAGCCGTGATGCAATGCACGCTCCCGTCGGGCCAGACCGCGCGGTACTCCGATTCATACGGCGTGTCCTGATCGAGCGTCCGGCTCATCGCTGCCTTGACGGTCTCCCGATCCTCAGGAGGTATCACGGCGAAGAACTCGCCTGCGGTCCCCCGAAACGTGGCCGAATTGATGCCCAGGAGAGAACACGTTTGATCGCTAAAGTATCGCTTGTCCTCGGCAACATCCCAGTACCACGCGCCCATTTGAGCGCCATCCATCGCAATATCCAACCGTTGTTTGCTTTCCCTCAGTTCTTCCTCGGCCCGCTTGCGGTCGGTGATGTCGCGGAGAATGCCCACGGCGTGCCACTCGCCGTTGAGCGAGACCGCCGAGAGCGACATGGCGACGGCCGTCTCTCGGCCGTCCTTTCGCCGGGCCACTAGTTCGACTGTCTTGCCGACGGCGTTGCCGTGACCCGTGCGAACGAACTTAGGAAATGCCACGCGATGGGCTTCGAGGTAGCGATCAGGCACCAGCAGATCGTGGAGGTCTTTCCCGATCGCTTCCTCGCTTCGGTAGCCAAGGATCAACTCGGCCGCGGGATTCCAATAGGAGATTACTCCTTGGGGGTCCATCATGAGGATGGCATCATGGGCCGAATCGGTAATTCCGTGTAATCGTGTCTCGCTTGCCCGCAGTTCCTCTTCCGCCCGCTTGCGCATCAGCGCCACGCCGATGCTTGAGCTGATCCCTTCAAAAAAGCGAATTGTTTCGAGTGTGAAAGAATCTCTTTTCCGGCCATTGAGTTGCAGCAAGCCGACGATCTCCTGATTCGCGCGGATGGGAATCAGCGCCACGGAACAGAAGCCCTCATGGATGCAGCGGTTCCGCGGACGAATTCTCGGCTCCTGGTCGGCCGGGAGGTCCAATAGTGGCAATGAGTCGTTTGTCCAAAAACTTCCACCCGGCGTAAAAAGGGGATGTGCCGGATCGGTCTGTCCGGAAATTACTAGACCGCACGTGCATTCCAGGCTGACGTTGCCGTTTTGATCCCTGCAAAGCCCGCCATCCTGGGCGCGGACAATCAGCGAATTCTCCGCAAGCAGAAAATCACTAGAAAAACCGTTCTGAGCAAAATACGGGAAGTCATCGCCGTTTTGCAGGCGAATCCCCACCGCCTCAAAGCCCGTTGCTCGCTGAATTGCGTCGAGAATACGGCTGATCGCATCAGACAAGGCGGGCGAATCATTAAGAATGCCCACGACTTCGGCGGAAAGATTTTGGCGACACTCCATTTCTTTCCGCTTGGTGATGTTAAGAGCAAGGCACACGATCCCCCGAATCTCGCCTTTATCGTCGCGTATGACCGAGCCGGAGAGAAGTACAGGAACCCGACCACCATTCTTGGTTCGCAGTGACTTCTCGACGTTGCTGATAGAGCCTTGTTTTACCAGACAGCGGAGCAACGACCGCTTGACAGGCAACGCATGGTGAGACAAAATACCCTGGAGGGTGTCTTCTTCTTCTTCTTCTTCTTCTTCGAACAGCAGCGTAGCCGGCTGTCCGATCAGTTCGTGCTTCGGATAGTTCAGGGATTGGCAAGTTGCCTCGTTGACTGTGACAATTCTTCCATCCGGCGAGACGACCACGAGCATGTCGGCCATTGAGCGGATAATGTTCTGCGTGTAGTCTTTCTCCTTACGCAGTGCCTCTTCCGCCCGCTTGCGGCACAAGATTCGCCACATGCCGTCCATGAACAGCGTCAACTGCCTTACATCGTCATCCTCGTAGTCCTCGGTCTTGTTGCCGACGCCGGCCACGGCTACGATTTGGCCGCCGTCAAACACGGGGATGTTCATGTGGCGAGTGAGCTGGACATGTCCCGACGGGATGCCCTTCTTCAGGGGATTGGGGGCGGCATAGTTGTTGGTGATGACGGGTTTCCGCTGGCGGATCGCTTCGCCCCAGAGTCCCGTGTCTCTGACTTGATAGACGATCGGTTTGTCGATGACGGCGCACTCCTTCATGGCACTGATGGACCAGTAGTGCATCGTCAGGAGTGTTTCATCCTCGTTGGTGAATGCAATGTAGCCGATCGTGCTACCGGTGAGCTTGATGGCGCTTTCCATGGCGTAATTCGCGATCTCCGCCGCCGAGCGATCCGTCATCTGGCTCAATTCAAGCAACAGTCTGGCGCGGGCCTCCTCCAGCCTCACCGTCTCTTCGGCCTGCTTGCGGTCGGTGATGTCGCGGGAAACACCGACCACGGAGGCGACTTCGCCGCTTGGCCCTAGCACGGGCGTTCCGGTTGTGTTATGCCAACGCCATGAGCCATCGGCATGACGGACACGGAAGTCCTGGCTTTGTGTAGTCTCTTTGGTCTCGATGACCGTGGACAGATACGCCCAACAGGTGGGAACATCATCCGGATGCACAATAGGCTGGAAGGACGTGCCGACAATCGAGGACGTCTCATATCCCGTCACTCGTTTCCATGATGAAGAAACGTAGGTGAAGACGCCCTCGGGGCTCAGATTCCAAATGAGATCGGAGGAATGATCGAGAATCAGGCGATGCTTCTCCTCGCTCTGGCGCAAGGCCGCCTCCGCCTTCTTCATCGCGCTGATGTCGCGCACCGTGGCCTGCACGAAAACCTGCCCGGCCGCGCTCATCTTTGTCAGCAGCACGGTGCAGGGGATCGCTTCGCCGTCCAGCCGCTGGTGCATCCACTCGAAGAAGTGAGAACCCTCGCGCAGGGCCGTATCGAGCATCTCCTGTGCCTTCTCGGCCGATGGGACTCCATCGGGCTGCCGTTCGGGGGAGACATCCCAGAGGCCAATCGCAAAGAACTCATTTGCGGTTTTCGCGCCGAACATCGCCAGCGCCGCTGGGTTTCCCGCGGTAAACCGCCACGAGGGGGCCGCCAGGGTCATCATAGCGTCTCGGGACTGCTCGAAGAGCACGCGATGTCGCGCCTCGCTTTCCCGTAGCTGCTCCCGTTGGCGATACGCCTCCGTTACGTCGCGGAATACGAGCACGGCCCCGATGACGTCGCCGGCCACGTTGTGGATGGGCGAGCAACTGTCGGCGATTTGCCGTTCGGTGCCGTCGCGGGCGATAAGAGCGGTATGGTTGGCCAAGCCGATGATGCGGTCCTCGCGCAGGGCACGGCCGACTGGGATTTCGGCCTCCTGCCGGGTCTCGGCATGGATGATGCGGAAAACCTCGGCGATTGGGCGTCCCAGCGCCTCGTCGGTACTCCAGCCGGTGAGTGTCTCGGCCACAGCGTTTAAGCTGACTAGTTTGCCCTCGGCGTCGCAAGCGACCACGCCGTCGCCGATCGAGCGCAGCGTGGCCGCGAGGTGAGCCTCGCTCTCCTGCAAGGTTGATTCCGACCGTTTGAGGTTCGATAGATGGCGGCGAAGGCGGTTCTGGAAAACCCACAGCCCCAGGATTCCAATTGTCCATATCCCGCCGTAAGTCATAAGCAACATGGAAATGTGGGCATTTACCGCTTCTTGGGAAGGCGCCCACGGCACGGAAACGCTGAGTCCACCGCGGATATCGCCCTCCCTATAGCCTTGGGCTGCATGACACTCTAGGCACCTGCGCTCCACCACCAGCGGGCGCATGAGGCGAAAATAGTAGTCGTTGCCGAGGGTCTCCAAAGACGACACCTCTTTCTTGCCCCGCTCAAACGCCAGCAAAGCCGCTTTTTCCCACTCGTCGGGCGCGTTCTCAGACCTGATGGGCCTCAGGCTGGTAATGTGGCCGCGTTCGACCTGTTGCTGTTTCCCCAACTCGTGGACCTGGTGGGGCGTGTAGGTCGGAATCATCAGGGGCAGAGTTTTCCCCGAGGGTATGGCGACGTCTCTTTTTGAAACGTGGGCAAGATACGAATTGGGAGGTGACTCGGCGGCAATCGGGAAGCTCACTCCGCTGTGAACGCTGGCCCACCGACGGTAGAGTAGATCTTTATCAATACTGTCGCCCACCGTGGATTTCGCGATCGCCAACGCAGCAGAGCGGCTCTCCCAGTAATCCCACCCGGCCAGGACCGCAATCAGGATCGTCCAGCACGAGGCAACAACCAGGAACCAAGTGCGCAGGCGAGTCGCTCCCTTGTTGGCCGCGGAAGAGGCTGTTGCGACGGTCCGTCTGCTATCTAGTCGCTCGTTCATCTTTTTCATCGATCCATTGCTGGGGCAACCGGCTCAGGCGGGGTATTTCTCATGGGATTCGCCGGCTCCGCGTGGGCCGCTGCCACCGTTTCGACGCGAGCTTGGCGTGGGGTCTTGCAGGCTTCCTGAGTCAGTTGCTGACGCACTCGCTGGCGAGCGTCCCGAATCGCGTGCATCAGATCGTGACGCGTCACGATGCCCACAAGCTGCCCATCTCTCAGCACCGGCAGCCGGCGGACCCGCTTCGCGCGGAACGCGTCGACCACCGTGACCCAACTGTCTTCCTCCGTCACGGCGAATAACTCCGGCGACATGTAGTGGAAGACCTTGTCCTGCTCGGTTTGCCCCTCGCTGATCAGCTCTAGGAGGTCGAATTCGGAGATGATTCCCACCGGGCGTCCCTCTCGATCGAGCACGGGGAGTCCGCTGATGCGGTGTTTGACCATCAAGGTGATTGCATGGTCAATGGTGTCGTCCACGTTGACGGTGACGACTTGGGTGGTCATGAGATCCTTGGCCTTGAACATGCTATTCTCCTTGAGGTATCGCATGCGGCTCGGAAAGCCCGACCTCCACGGTGATCAGCCCCCAATCCGAGTCGAAGGGAATGCAGATGGGCGTGACCTTGGTCGGAAACTGGATACAGTGTCCCTTTCCGGTGATAACCGAGGGAAGGCTTACGCTCAGGTCCAAGTGCTCAAGTTGCGCTTTGGCGCCTCCCGCGATGATGTTCGCCAACTCGCCGATCGCGTCGACAACATCGCCGTTGATTTCCGGAGGTCGCTCTTGGAGCATTGCTTCGGTGGCCCTCAGCGCCGCCTCGCGACCAAGGCCGACCACCACCGTTCCTTGCGCCTTTCCGGTAAGGCCAATCACGCCGCTTACTTCATGCTCTGGTTGCGAGCCGTTCTTGACGTAGGGAATTCCACGAGTGAGAACGCACCCCAGCATCGTCTTGAACGTGGAGATCGTCGATTCGAGGAACGGGTTGATGTATTCGACCTTCATGATAGCCTTACTGGCTTTACTGGTTGGTTGATGAATGTGCCCGGCGTCGCTCGGCAAAACTTCTTCACCTTTTCACGGAGAATCTCGATCTGGAAGGGCTTGATGACATAATCGGACGCGCCAGCGTGGAGTGTTTCGAGAATCTGCTCTCGCCCGGCTTTGCCCGTCACCATGATGATCGGTATCCGGAAGCCCAATTTGCGAACGGTTCGGAGGACCTGCAAGCCATCAGGACCGGGCATGTCCCAGTCCAGAAGCACGAGGTTGAACTCGCTCTCGCTTAGCAATCGCAATACTTCGTCACCGTCCGCGGCTTCGACGGTTTCCGCAATGTCCGCCAGCGAGACGGCAACTAAGACCCGCATCAGCGGATCATCGTCGGCTACCAGAATTCGAATGCTCATGGTTATCTGCTTTGCGGATGCAATGTTTCCAGCGTGGCCTGTAGGTTCTCCTTGTCGAAGGGCTTGGACACGAAGTCGGCTGCGCCGGCCTTGAACGCATCCTTCAGCACGCCACGTTGCTCCAGGGCGCTCACCAGGAGCACCTTGGCCTGGGGATCGAATTCCATGATTCCGTGCAAGGCGTACAATCCGTCATGCTCGGGCATGACCAGGTCCAGGGTCACGGCGTCGGGGCGCAATTGGCGGTACTGATCAATGGCCTCTTGGCCGTTGCCAGCCTCGCCGACCACCGTCCAGCCGGAGTTGGTGGCCATATCCTTGATGATCTGCCGAATGATCAGGGCGTCATCGGCGACGAGCAGTGTTCTTGGCATCGCTCAGGTCTCCTGGCTTGCAGAACAACATTGGTGTTCTGTACGGTTGGTGACTTTCAAAGAGTTCTTGCCGGTTGGCCGGCGCACTGGACGGTCATTTGTCCGTTGGCGCAGTCGAAGTCGACGCGGCGTCCGCGCGTCCCGCCAACGTCCTGCCCGGCAACTCGAATGCCGGCCTTTTTCAACTCAGCAACCACGGCCTCGGCATTGGCATCCCCGATCCGAAGCGGGCCGGAGCCGCCGAACATGTTGGCGCCGCCAGCCAGTTTGGCCGTCAGACCGTAGGTCGGCATGCCTTGTTCTCTCAGGATTGCCAGCATCTGCGGAACCGCGGTGTCTGCGAACTTGCCCGGGGCCGCGTCCCGTCCGGCCGACTCCGGCAGGACAACGTGCGCCATGATGCCCGTCTTGCGTCCCGGGTGATAGAGTGCCACGCCAATGCACGATCCCAAAATCGCCCGCATCCGCTGCGGCGCCTGGCCGGCGGCGATCTGTCCCATGCCGACCAAGATGTCCTTGGCCGGAGTGCTCGTTGTCGAGGTGTTCATGTTGTGGTGTCCGAAACGTGTGTGGCTAGTGAGCTTCCTCGCTTTTACGACGCAACGTGAAGGGACCGCTGCATGGCCTCTTGCATCCCCTGCGTGGGAACGAAGACAACGTGCCAATCGAGCTGCTGGTCGTTGCGGCAAAATCCGATCTGACAGAGCAACAGGCGGTCGCTGGTGAGGGCTTGCGTCATAACGGCCTGCTCGACGACGCTCGCGCCGTAATCCTGAATGAAGTAGGGGGCCGAAGGAATTAGGTCGCTGCCGATCAGTCGCGTCAGCGCGTTGACGTAGGCACAACCGAGGATGTTGCCGGTCTCGGTCAATGCCGATTTCTCCAGCTCGCTCCACTCGGGTTCGGTGCCCGGCGCGCGTCCCAACAGCGAGGCGGCCAGTTGGCGCCCGTTGACTTCGTCGAACAGGAGGATCAGGTTCCCGCCGACCTCCCCGCCGATGGTCAGGACCACCATTGTCAGCAGATCGTCGCCGATTCCCAACCTAGCGCTGACCTCCTCCAGAGCGATCTCTCGCACCTGATCGAGCGTGACGGTGATCAGCCCATTGGTCCAGCGGCACATGGCCGCCGAGGCGTCGTGCGTGGCCGATGCAAAGAGTTCGTAAATGGCGCCCAGCGCCCGGTCGTGGCCTTGGCGAAATTCATTCATCGTGGGTTTCCTCAACAGGTTACAAGAGCGGCTTTCTTGGAGAGCGCTGCGATCAGGGCCGGAATATCGAGGATCAGCGCCACGCGGCCATCCCCCAGGATGCTGGCACCCGCGATTCCCGGGACATTCTCGTAATTCTCGGCGATCGATTTGATGACCACGTCTTCTTCGCCGATCACGCGGTCAACGACCAGGCCGACTTCCTGGCCTGCGTCACTGACGACGACCAAGGTGGTCTCGGGCGCTTGACACGTCTCCGTGGCACCACCGGCACGGTGGAAGGTCAGCAGATCGCCGAGCCTGACCAGAGAGACCACTCGTCCGCGCACAGTCGCCATTGGCTGGCCGCGCACCGTGCGAACGTGGTTCCGGTCGACGCTGACGATTTCGGTCACGGCTTCCATGGGCATGGCGAAGACGCCGCCAGCGATGTCGACCATCAGCGAAGGAAGGATGGCCAGCGTCAAGGGCAGCTTGATCGTGATCGTGGTTCCCTTGCCCCGCTCGCTGGAAATATCCACGGTGCCGCTGAGTTCTTCGATCTTCGTTTTGACGATGTCCATTCCCATGCCGCGGCCAGAGACGTCGGTCACCTTCTCGGCGGTGCTCAGTCCCGGCTTCCAGATCAACTGGTAAATCTGCGGAGCGGTCATCCGTTGGGCGTCGGCCTCAGTCACTAGACCCTTGTCGATGGCCTTGCGGAGGATGCGGTCGGCGTCGAGTCCTTTGCCGTCGTCGCGGACCTCAATCACAATGCTGTTACCGCGGTGCAGCGCGTTCAAGGTCACGGTGCCCTGGCGGGGTTTTCCGGCGGCTTCGCGCTCGTCGGGCGGCTCGATGCCGTGATCTGCCGAGTTGCGCACCAGATGCACCAGCGGGTCCCCCAGCTCGTCGATCATCCGCTTGTCCAACTCGGTCTTCTCGCCCGCGATCTCCAGCCGGACCTGCTTCCCGCTGGCCCGCGAAATGTCGCGCACCACCCGATTGAATCGGGCGAACAGGGGGCCGATGGGAACCATGCGGATGTCCATGACGCCCTTTTGGATCCCATCGCTGACGCGATCGAGTTGATGAATCGCCTCGAACAGCTCGCGTACGGACTCGCGCGCCCGGCTCAGAGTCTGGACCTCACGGCGAATGGGCTCCAGGTCGTTGCGGATCCGCCGGACCTGACCGCGGACGGACTCCAGTTCCGCGGTGAGGTGTTGGTCGTCGATGCGGAGTGTACCGCCGGAGCCCAGCTTGTCCAGTTCCCCTGACAGCTTGTCCAGCGCACGCACGGCCTTGTTGCAGTCGACCACCGCCTTGAGCCGCCCGCCGATCTGAGAGAACTGGGCCCTGTTGATCACCAGTTGGCCAGCCAGATCCATCAATTGATCGAGCCGGTCGGTGTCCACTCGCACGGTCTCCGTGGGGCGCTGGCCGGTTGTGGCGGTGCGCTGGTTGGCTTCCGGGAGCGGTCGCTGCGCCTCGGGCATGGGTGAAGGCGACGGGCCTTCGGCCTTGGCAACCATCGGTTCGTCGCTTGCCGGTTGAGCGATCAACGGTTCCACGCTGACCCGCAGCACCCCACCGACGCGCACCTGGCCGGCAATGGCTTCGGCGGATTGGTCCGTCGTCAGTCGAAAGTGAAAACAATCCAATTGGTCGATCGCGTCAAGCCGCTCGGGTGGTGGCTCACAATCGCACACATCGCCCAGCTTGACGAGCTTCTCGTAGATCAGTTGCGCTTTTAGCCCAGCCGTGGGCAGATCGGGCTGGAAGGTGACCTCGCCGAGGTACGTGGTGCGCCCGGCCGCGGCATCAGCGCTTCGATCGGCTTGCCGTTGGCCAGATGATTCAGACCGATCGGCCACGCCCCGGACCGGATGATCTGGCTGTGCTGCGAGCAGATCGCGGGCCAATGGCCCGAAATGGTCGGACGCACGGCCGCCGCCTCTCAGGTCCGCCACGTGCTGGCGCAGCCCATCGGTGCATTTGAGTAGCACATCGGTCGTCTGGGGCGAGAGCGAGTTGCCTTTGGCCACCACGTTCTCAAACAGGTCCTCCATCAGGTGCGCCAGCTTGGCGGCGCGGTTCAGCCCGACTGATGCGGCCGAGCCTTTAATCTTGTGCGCGGTCCCCAGTAGGTTTTTCAGGTCGCCGCCGCTAGCTCCGCCCTCCAGGGTCAGCAGTCCGCTGGTCAAGGCGTCCAATGACGCCTCGGCTTCGTCGACGAACATGGACAAGTAGTTGTCCGGGATGTCGTCGTCATCCTTGATCCCTCCGAACGGATCGGATTGTTGCGCCGTGGCGGAGCCTGCGCCAGCGGCGGGGAGTGCCTCGGCTCCGTCACCGGTCGCCGATCCTACGGCGCGCTCCGCATCGGCCTGGGTTGTCTGCTTCTTCTCTGCGCCTGCCGTCTGGAGCATTCGCCGGATCGCCTCCAGAACAGCGTCGCAGTCCACCGGCTCTCCGCCCGGATCCTTCAACAGGCCGACCATGGCCGTCAGTTGATCGAGCCCCATGAACATCAGCTCGGTCACGTCGGGGGTAATGCTCAACTGGTCGTGACGCGCCGCGTCGAAGACATTCTCGATCTTGTGAGTCAGGTGGTTGATGTCCGTCAGCCCGAGCATGGCCGACAGGCCCTTGAGGCTGTGGGCCGAGCGGAACATCTCATTGAGCAACTGCTCGTCACAGCGCTGCGGATCATGCTCGTCGAGCGCCTGGACCCATTCGTCCAGTTGCAGCAGGTTCGCGTTGAGCTGCGTCAGAAGCTGGTCTGACTCGTCAAGAAAGTCGCCCAGTAGGCTGTCCAGCAGTTCGTTCTTGGTTTCTGGCTGCGAGTCGCTCATCGTGTACTTCCCTTCATTGCGTCGGCCGTTGGCACAGCCACGGTCGCAATCGCACAAAATCCTTAACCAGATCGCCAATGCCCTCAGCGGGGCCTGCCACGAGCAGTCCTCCGGGGCAGATGGCCGAGCGCACATTGTCCATCACTCGCCGCTTAGACTCCGGGGCGAAGTAGATCAGCACGTTCTTGAGAAACACGAGGTCGAACGGGCCGTCGCGGAGCCGCTCCAAGAGATTGTGCTGGCGGAAGGCAACCATCTCGGTCAGCACGGGGCATGCCTGCCACACGTTGGCCGTGGCGGCCTTGTGGAAGTACCGCCTCTTGTACGATTCCGGCACCAGCTTCATCGCCCGATCTCCGAACAGGGCGGTCTTGGCCTGTTGGACCGCTCCGGTTCCAATGTCGGTGCCCAAGATGCGAATCTGCCACTGCGCGTGGTTCGGCAGGCAGTCGGCAACGCAGCAAGCAATCGTGAAGGCTTCGTCGCCGGTGCTGCAAGCCGCCGACCAGATCCGCAGGGATCGCTGACGGCTGCCCGCGCGGGCCTCGGCCGCACAGCCAGGCAGGTACTCCTTTCGAAACCACTCCCACTGTCCCTCATCGCGGAACAGAAACGTCTCGTGGGTGGTGATTTCTTGCAGGAACGCGTCCCACTCCGGGTCAGTCGGCCGGAGTCGCCGCAGGTGGTTGTAGTATTCGGCGAACCCGCGGACGCCCGTCTCTTTCAGACGCCGCCGCACGCGGTTCGACAAGAGCGTCTTCTTCTGCGGCGAGATGCGGATCCCCGTCCGCTCGTAGATCAGCTCAGCGTACCGCGCCAGCTCGTTGTCGGTGACTTCGGCCAGCCGGCCGGGCGGCGCCAACGGAACGATGGTCTCAATGGTTGCCGTGATGGGTTCAGTCAGCGTCATGGTTGTGCGATACCCTGTTCTGCAACTGCCTGTGCTGCCGGACGATTGTCTCTGCCAGGTCGACCAAGTGGGGGCGCTGCGTCTTCGGCAACGAGTCGATCTTCAGGCGGAGCCTCTGGAGCCTCTGCTGGAAGCTCTCGCCGGCCTCAGTTTGTGGTTCCCTGGTAGACATGACACTCTCCTCCCAATGGGAAAAGGATGGAAAACAACCGTCGGAGGCCGGTGGCCTCCGGCGGCAGTGCGGAGGTCAAAATCTCCTTAAGCCCCGCGGCTACACCCCGGCGCCAACCGCCGCCTCGGCCAGTGCATGGGTCTCTTCGTCGCCGAAGAGCCGGTCCACGTCCAGGAGGATCAACAGGTCCTCTTTCAACCGCACGAGTCCGGTCATGTACTCGTTTCCCGAGCTGGTCACAGTAGGCGGGGCCGGCGAAATCTCCTGCCGCGTCACCCGCAGCACCTCGTTCACCGAGTCGACGACGATACCGATCATGCGGCTGCCCACGTGGAGCACCATGATCCGGCTTTCGGGGGTCAACTCGGCGTCGGCCAGTGAGAATCGAATTCGCAGGTCGATCACCGGGATGACCGTGCTGCGGAGATTGATCAGTCCTTTGACGTAGGGGGGCGTTTCGGGGACGTGCGTGATCTCTCCCACCAGGATGATCTCCCGGATTTTGGTGATCTCGATCCCGTAGGTTTCCTCGGCCAGCTTGAAGCTCACCAACTGCATCGAGCCGGTGTGCCCAGCGGCGTCGTGTTCTTGAACCAGAGGTTCACAAGTGGCTGTGGACATAGGATTACTCCGATACTGTGAGATTGTTTGATTGTCTTCTGTGGTCTAAATTTGGAAACGGCCATTGGGGTCCAGCTCGTGGAGTTCGCGCCGGCATGCGGCCACGTGGAACTTGGTGTGCTCCACCATCAGGCCCAGGTCGGCCACCATGTCGTCGATCCAGACGGAGGTGTGCCGCATGCGTTCGTGTTGCTCCTGGGCCTTGTCGGCCCCGACCCTTAACGCCGTGCGGTGCTGCTCGGGAACCGAGTCGATCTTCGCGCGCAGCGCGTCCAAACGGTGATAGAACTCCTCGCTGGTCATCCGCGGTCGTGTATCAGGCATACCTGTCTCCTTATGCTGGACTCCCGCCGAACACGGGCAAGGGCGGCCCCGGCGAGCCGGGGCCGCCCTTTGCTTCCCGTGAAGCCTTAGACCGTCATGGCCTTCGCCGTCCGGTCTTGGGCCGACTGGCCGTTGCCCTTGCGGGTCTTCGACTGGGCGACCGGGGCCTTGCGCGCCGTCGCTTGCGCACGAGGCTCCTCAGTCTTTGCCGTCTGGTGTTGGCTCGACTGGCCGTTGCCGGTCGTGAACTGGCCCACCAGGTCGCGCAGGGCCTGGGCCTGGGCGCCCAACTGCTCGCTTGAGGAGGCCATCTCCTCGCTGCCGGCCGCGGACTGCTCGGTCACCTGGGAGATGCCTTGGATGGCCTTGGAGACCTCCTCGGAATTGCTGGCTTGCTGGACCGTGGCGGTGGCGATCTCGCCGATCTTGCCTGCCGTGGCCTCCACGCCGCTGACGATCTTCTTCAGCGCTTCCTCGGTCTCTTGGCTGAGCTTGGCCCCCTCCTGGACCCGGCCGCTAGACTCCTTGATCAGCTTGGTGATCTCGCCGGCCGCCTGGTTGGAACGCTCGGCCAGTTTGCGGACCTCATCGGCTACCACGGCGAAGCCCATGCCGTGCTCGCCGGCCCGGGCCGCCTCGATCGCCGCGTTCAGGGCCAGCAGGTTGGTCTGGCTGGCGATCTCGGAGATCACTTGGATGATCTCGGCGATCTGATCCGAGCTGGTCTTGATCTGCTCCATGGCCTCGGCCGACTTGCGCACGGCCTGGCCACCTTGCTCGGCCAACTGGCTGGTCTCCTTAGAGACCTTGTCGGCGTCGTGGGCATTGTCCTTCACGCCCTGCACCGAGCGACTCAGCTCTTCGATCGACGCGGTGACTTGCTGCACGCTGGAACTCTGCTCCTGCGAGCCGGAGGCCAGCGACTGCGAGCTTTCGGCAATCACCCGCGAGCCCTCGGCAAACTGGTTCGCGCTCTCGGTGATCTGCTCGACAGCGCCCCGGATCGACTCCACGACCAGGTTCACGTTGTCGCGAAGCTCGCCATAGGCGCCGGGGTACTCGGTCTCGACGCCTTGCGAGAAGTCCTTCTTCGCCAGGCGTGTCAGGACCGCGCCAATGTCGCGCATCGGAGTGGCAAACCCCTCCAGGGTCTTGTTCATCCCCTGGATGAGTTCGCGGTACTTGCCCTGGAACTTGCTGTCGTCGGCCTTGGTTTCCAGCCGGCCCTCGTCCGCGGCCGTAGCCAGCGTTCCGCCCTCGGCGAGCAGTCCGTTGATCGCGTCGATGCACTGGTTGAGGTTGGTCTTGATGATGTTGTACTGGCCCCGGTACTCGTCGGATATCTTGGCCGGGATATTACCCTTGCTGATGCCGTCGACGTAGTCGGCGGTCACCATCAGCGGATTGACGATGTTGGTGATCGTGTCGTTGACGCCGGAGACGAGTTGGTTCCAGCCACCCGCGAACTTGGCGGCATCGGCCCGCTGGTCAAGCTGCCCGTCGGCTGCTGCCTTGACGATCTTACCGGTCTCGGCCAGCAGGTCGTTCATCATCGCGACCATGTTGTTCAGGTTGGTCTTGATGATGTTGTACTGGCCCTTGTACTCGGTCACAATGGTCGGCGGAATGACGCCCTTCGAGACCTTGTCGACGTAGTCGGCGGTCACCATCAGCGGATTGACGATGTTGGTGATCGTGTCGTTGACGCCGGAGACGAGTTGGTTCCAGCCGCCCGCGAACTTGGCGGCATCGGCCCGCTGGTCGAGCTGCCCGTCCGCCGCGGCCTTGACGATCTTGCCGGTCTCGGCCAGCAGGTCGTTCATCATCGCGACCGTGTTGTTGAGGTTATTCTTGATCTCGTTGAAGTCGCCTTGGTAGGTGTCGGTGATCTTCGGCGGGATGTCGCCCTTCGAGATGCGGTCGATATACTCGGCAGTCACGTTGATCGGGGCCACGAAGGCGTCGATCAGCTTATTCACGCCGCCCACCAACTCGCCCCAGCCGCCGGCAAACTGCTTGGCGTTTCCACGCGTCTGCAGCTTGCCCTCTTGGGTCGCCTGGATCAGCGTATTCGTCTCACGCAGCAACCCGTTCATCACGTCGATGCACGCGTTGAGGTTGTTCTTGATCTCGTTGAAGTCACCTTGGTAGGTGTCGGTGATCTTCGCCGGGATGTCGCCCTTGGAAATCCGGTCCACGTACTCGGCAGTCACGTTGATCGGAGCCACGAAGGCGTCGATCAGCTTGTTCACGCCGCCCACCAACTCACCCCAACCGCCGGCAAACTGCTTGGCGTTTCCACGCGTCTGCAACTTGCCGTCTACGGTCGCCTGGATCAGCGTATTCGTCTCACGCAGCAACCCGTTCATCACGTCGATGCACGCGTTGAGGTTGTTCTTGATCTCGTTGAAGTCACCCTGGTAGGTGTCCGTAATCTTCGGCGGGATGTCGCCCTTGGAGATGCGGTCCACGTACTCGGCCGTCACGTTGATCGGGGCCACGAAGGCATCGATCAGCTTGTTCACACCGCCCACCAACTCGCCCCAGCCGCCGGCAAACTGCTTGGCGTTTCCACGCGTCTGCAGCTTGCCCTCTTGGGTCGCCTGGATCAACGTATTCGTCTCACGTAGCAACCCGTTCATCACGTCGATGCACGCGTTGAGGTTGTTCTTGATCTCGTTGAAGTCACCTTGGTAGGTGTCGGTGATCTTCGCCGGGATGTCGCCCTTGGAGATGCGGTCCACGTACTCGGCGGTCACGTTGATCGGGGCCACGAAGGCATCGATCAGCTTGTTCACGCCGCCCACCAACTCGCCCCAACCGCCGGCAAACTGCTTGGCGTTGCCACGCGTCTGCAGCTTGCCCTCTTGGGTCGCCTGGACCAAGGTCGTCGTCTCGTGCAGCAACCCGTTCATCACGTCGATGCACGCGTTGAGGTTGTTCTTGATTTCGTTGAAGTCGCCTTGGTAGGCGTCGGTGATTTTTGCCGGAATGTCGCCCTTGGAGATGCGGTCCACGTACTCGGCCGTCACGTTGATCGGGGCCACGAAGGCGTCCACGATGCTGTTTATGGCCTCGACGACGGGGCGGAACTTCGGATTCACGGCTTCCGGATTGGCTCGCGCCTGGAGTTTGCCTTCCTTGATTGCATCGGCAAGTCGCTTGCTCTCGCCAACGAGCATTTGGAGTCCGTTCTGGTTGGTAAACATGTGTCGCTCTCCTAAGTTTGATAGGGGTGTGAAAGAAACTGGAATCAGGCGGCCCGCGCTCATGGTCTAACGGAGTCGTGGTACGCCTGGTTAAGGTGGAGATGCGATCCATCGCCGGGTACATTCACGCGCGGCGCGCCACGCCGGTGGAGGACGCTTTCCTCGGCCGGATGCTCCACAAAGGCCGGTTGCACCTTCCGGTAGACTTGGGCGTAGGGCGCGACTTGCTGGAAGGAGGCCCCCAGCGTTTCAGGCAACTTCTGGGTGTGCTCCATCACCAGGATGCCGTTAGGTTGAAGGGCTTGGTGGAACATCCGGATCACGTTGATCCGCTGCGGTTCATCGAAATGCAGCAGCACGTTTTTGCACACGATCAGGCTGAGTCCTTCACGAATCGGCCGCAAAGACAGCATGTCGTGGTGTGAAAATGTGACCTTGGCCCGCAGTTCCGGCGTGACCTCCACAAAGCCGGGCCTGGGAGCCGACCGAAAATATTTCTGGAAGACCTCGGGCGGAACGCGTTTGACCTCCTGGTCGGCAAAGACGCCCTTGGTCACCAAGGGGGCGAAGCTTGAATCAATGTCCGTGGCATGGATGTGAACGTTTCTGAACACATAGTCGGACATCCGCTCTCGTAGCAGAATGGCCAACGTGTAGGGTTCTGGCCCATGGGCGCATCCGGCGTCCCAAACGTGAATAAACGCGCGGCCTCGGAGGCTGGGTAGAGCGTCCTCGATCGCCAGTTCAAGCGTCTGCGAGTCGCGGAAGAAAAAAGTGAATGCCATGTTTTCGGTGCTTCCCGGTGGAACCTTAACTCAACGGCAGCCGGCGGATCATTCGCCGATCGCGTTGCCGCGTCCGTGGCCGGCTCCGCCTGGGGTCTGTCGGGTAGGGGTGGTAGGGTGTGCTTGCGTGCGGAGTCAATCCAGCTAACAAAAAAAGGCACCAACGAAGTCGCCTCTTCGCCGCGGAAGAGCATGACTTCGATGGTGCCTTCAATTGGCAGGCCCTGGTCCTGCCCACTAAGGCAGCCCGACGCTTTTCGTACGGGCCCGTTCCTCCCGGGCGATCCGCCCGGAGGAACTCGTTCACACAAACATAGATTGTGATTCTCGTGTGTCCAGAAGACTCATCCTCTTTTTTTTGCGCGCCCAGAAGTCTCACCCTGCTTTCCCAAATCCCGTTACGAATCACTTGCACGGAAGATCCGGCGGCCCTGGGACGAAATCCGCGCGATTGGGCCGGATTTGTCTCAAGTGGGCTGAGACGTAGCGGCGGCTTGGAGCGGAAGAAGAGCCGGCCCGGCCAGTCGCGCGCAAGGCAAGAAAGACGCAAAGCGACCCCGGGCCAGCTCCCGGAGTCGCTTTGCGCCGAAGCGAGAGCCTGTCGCTCGCAGTGGTCCCTCAAAGCGGACGGCGATCTGCACCTTCTTGGGGCTTCCTTGCCTTGCCCGCAGCGCGTGATCCTGGTGATCGTCGAGTGCCCCAACCCCAAGACCAGCCAACTGCTGCCCAAACCCGACCACTTCTTTCTGGTCACGAGTTACTCGGCGGAACAGCAACCGGTCAAAGCGTCGCTAGAGCATTATCGCCAGCGCGGCAGCAATTGGATCGGTACAACCTCCACCGCGGATGTTACACCCATGGGAAGCGACAAGTCATCGGCGTCTTCGTAAAGGCACTCAACGAGACGTCGCCATCCCTCGCACTGCTCTCTCGGGGGAGGGTCGAACGTCCTGAACGGCGCAACGAGTAATCGCGGGACGATCTTGTTGAGGATGGCGTACCATGGTTCGGTGGTCCGTGGGAAGCCGTTGATGTAGAGAATCCGATCACTGTGAGAGTGGTTGAGATCGATCAAGTCGTCTAGGGCGGCTTGCTGCTGTCGCGTGAGCGGCAAACCTTGCTCTTGTGCGACGACAGCCTCCCACACGAGAAACTCGCCGTGTTTCATCCCCGAGATGAAGTTCGCCACCGCGTCTTGAAGATCCTCGGCGTCATCCAGGTCTTGTTCCTCGAAGAAGTCACAGGTTGGTGTCCTTGCATCGAAATACCACTTGAGTGGCAGTTGACGTTCCGCGGGTAGTCCCACCGCGATGGGCGTCGCGTGACCTGGGACATTCTCGGTGGCGCCGCACCCCCTGGGCAGTCTGGTTCGTTCGCGTCTTGGCTTCAGTCCGAAACAGCCCACTCTTGCTTCCCCGGGATCATAACCGAAGTCTATCAAAGAATACATATCCTCCAGCTCCCGCGTAATGACTGTTTTTCCTATCATGACCGGCACCTGGCGTGAAGGCAAGAAATAGGCCCAGCCGAATTAAGGATGATGCCAGACCACCAGTTCGTTTGGGCACGTGCTTGCGGACCTTCCGTCCGCTTAACAGGGCTTGTTTTGCTCTGCTGACTGATATTCATGATCCAACACTCCTCCGTGAAAAGCGGTGCCGCGGAACCGCTTCTGGCGCAGTTGGCAACAGAGCGACGGTCCCGCGGCCACAATTCTCCCCGCTGCTTCGGTAGTCGAGGCCAACAAAAAAAGGCACAATCGTGATCGCCCTTGCTCGGCAAGAGGCGATTTCGGTTGTGCCTTCAACTAGCAGGCCCCAAGTCCTGCTCGCTAAGGCCGGCTGCTGGGTGATCCGGTTGGCCGGCTCATCCACTGTTGGTACGCAACCCGCTTATGTCGAACGTATCGACCGGACAACCGTTCGGCTTCAGCCTGGAACCGCGGGTTCGACTTGTAAGGATTGCGGCAACTCTTCCGACGCCTTCTGGTCGGTCGTGCCGAGCGGGGCTTCAATCGCCTGTTGGAGTTTGCGGGCCATGGAAATGGTGTTCCCGGTCTCCTGGGATAGTCGCTCCATTGCCGCCGAGGCACCGGAGTCGAAATCCATGTATTGGAGATTGCTCAACGTGGGATGGTGCAAGAACTTAGCCGTGTTCGAGTAGTAGTGGTTCCCGTTTTTGTTCCGGGTGGAGGGCCTGCCTGATTTGACAGCGTAGGCTTTGTACAGTGGGACCGAGATGCGAGTAACACCAGTTTCAAACCTCCCGGTTGGTAATCTCCGTCATGGCGGCCCGCACGGTTGCCACCGTCTGCTTCCCCACCAACGCCCGGACGCTTAGCACGATTCCCGTCAGCCCGTGCGGACCGCGCTCTCCGGCCACGTATTTGAACTTGCCGATGATCGACTCCAAGATTTCGCTCGAACCCAGCAGCCGTTCTCCTTCCCGCGCCTATTGGGCCTCCTCCTGAATGAAGTCCAGCAACTGCTTGCGAAGCCGCTGGGCTGCCGGAGTGGTGGGCTTCCGCAGCACGGCGGCGAGTTCCTCCGCCGCCTGGGAGTGGATGCCCTGATGACGTACGTAGTGTTCCGTGGTTTCGAGCACTTCCAACATCTCGCGCCACCGTCGCACCTACGGGGCGAACATCCGCAGCCAACCGGGCTTCGCCTCGCCTCGCGCCGCCTTCAGTCCCGCTGCCTTCAACGCCTTGCGATGGTCCAACAACAGCAAGGACTTGTGGGCCCATTCCACCAGTACGTCAACGTTCATGTACCGCGCCTTGCTCCGCTGCTGCGGAGGTGCTAAGCAGGCCAACGGGGGCAGCGGCACCTGCTGCTTGAGGCGATGGACTTTTTCCACGAAGGCCGGCCACGAGCCGTCTACTTCCAGGGCGTGCTTCAACAGACAGGCCGTCTTGTGCTTGATGTCATACAGCCAGGCCGTGGTCGGATGGACCTTGCGGAACAGATCGATCCCGCAATGCAGATCCCCGCCGTCGCTAATGATCGCCCGCGGAACCCCGGTCTTGGCAACGGCCGCCTTCAACTGGCGGTACATGATTTTCCTCGTCGACTCGGTCAGCGGTAGCCCTTGGTTGCGTCGTGACCGCGATGTGCCTGCCGAGCTTCTCCCGGAGTGTCTCGGCGGTGAAAGGCTTGACCAGGTAGTCGGTCACTCCTGCCTGGATCGCCTGGATCACGCGGCCCTTCTCTGCCTCTGTGGTAATCATGATGATGGGCACCTTCGCGTCCTGGGCGCGGATCTCCTTGATGACCTCCAGGCCCGACTTGCCTGGCATGTTCCAATCGGTCAGCACTAGGTCGAATGTGCCCGGTTTGAACGATGCAACGGCTTGGCTGCCATCGGCCGCCTCAACCACCGAGGATATGCCGACGGCGTTGAGGGAGCGAATGATGATCTTCCGCATAGTTGCGGAATCGTCGGCAACAAGAACGTTCGTACTCCTGGGATTACCTCCAGGAAAGCGTAGGTCGAGTGGCCGCGAAGTCAAACGCGGGATGCAGCGGTAAAGCGGCCTCGCACCTGCCGGGTGAGCACTACGGCGGCATCGCTGAGGGCGAACTGGCGGTCGACGTTCCCTTCCACGTAGGCCACCTTGTTCATGCCATAGACGTCGGAACTGGCCTCGTCCTGGCCAAGGACGTATCCGCCCGCAGCGCGGATCGCGCCACAGCCGTCGGACCCGTCACGTCCCATGCCGGTCATGATCACGCCCAGGCAGTTCTTGCCGAAGGTCTCCGCGACACTTTTCATCAGCACGTCCGCTGATGGCATGTGGCCGCTCACTGGCGCCCCGTCCCGAACCACGGCCTTCACCGACGTGCCGACGCGGCGGACTTGCAGATGCTTTCCACCCGGGGCGATCAGCACGTGATTGGGTTCGAGCAGGTCCCCGCTGGCCGCCTCGCGGATAGACAATTCGCCCAGCGAATCGAGCCGCCACGCCAGTGGTTTGGTGAAACTGGCCGGCATGTGTTGCACCACGACAATGGGCGGCATGGGCGGCCGGAGTGACTCGAACAAGCAGGCCAGGGCGGGCGGACCGCCCGTCGAGATGCCAATCGCAATGCACTTGTCGGCCAGTTCGAGCGGGCCAGGCTCCTCCGCCTTTTTCGGGAGTGGCTTGTCTTTGGCCTCATCCGCTCGCCGCTGCTTGCGCTGCCGGCGGATTTCCAGAATCCGTTGCACGTCGAGCCCGGCAGCGGTGCGGATTTTGCGAGGCAGATCCTCCCGGAGTGCGGATCGGGTCTTGGCCCCGTAGTCGGGTTTCGCCAGGTAGTCGACCGCGCCGCGATCCAGCGCGTCCAGCGTGATGTTCGCCCCCAGCTTGGTCAGCGAGCTGACCATGACCACCGGGACCGGCCGCCGCGCCAGAATCGCGTCCAGCGTCGCCAGCCCGTCCATATTGGGCATTTGGATGTCCAGCGTGATCACGTCCGGGCGCAGTGCGTCGAGGATCTCCAGCGCCTGTCGACCGTCGCCGGCCGTGCCGACCACCTTCATACCCGGCGTGGCGGCGATGCTGTCGGCGATGATCGAGCGGACCACCGCCGAGTCGTCAACCACCAGGACGCGGATCTCTTCTGACATCATCACCGACCCCCCACCGGGCAAGACTGGCCACCATCGGAAGTGTAGGTCGTGTTTGCACTTGAAGCCAACGGCCGTATAATGCGGGATTGTGGTAGCGGCCGTCGCCTATCTCCCGGGTGATCGTAGGGGTCTTTGGGTAAGCGGCGGCGATTGGAGGGGTTCCGCCATGGCCGCCAAGAAACCGGACAAAGCCGCGTTCCAGTCTCGCCCGTCACACCCTGCTGTCCAGAACGAGGGGCAACCACCCCAAGAGCGGGCTGCCGACGAGCATCCGCAGGTCGACAGCCCGGCGTTCCCGGAAGCCGGCTTGTGGGATCGCACCTTCGATGCCGTTCCCGACCTGGTCGCCATTGTGGACATCCAGCACCGGATCGTGCGGGTGAACAGGGCCATGGCGGACCGGTTGGGGCTGACCAAGGACCAGTGTGTTGGCCAGACGTGTTACTCCTGCGTTCACGCGACAGACGAGCCTCCCTCGTTTTGCCCGCATTCACAACTGCTCAACGACGGCCAGGAGCACACGGTCGAGGTGTACGAGGAAAGGCTAGCAGGAAACTACCTCCTGAGCGTCTCCCCGCTGCGGGATTCGGCCGAAAATCTCGTCGGCAGCGTCCATATTGCGCGCAACATCACCGACCGCAAGCGGGCGGAAGAGGCACTGGTTGCTTCGGAGGTTCGCTATCGCCGCCTGTTTGAAACGGCCAAGGACGGCATCTTGATCCTTGATGCCGAGACCGGGGCGGTCCACGACGTGAATCCGTTTTTGGTCGAGCTGTTGGGGTACTCGCGCGAAAAGTTCCTGGGCAAGAGAATCTGGGAACTGGGCATTTTCAAGGATGTCGCCGCCAACCAAGCCAACTTTGCGGAATTGCAGCGGCAGGAATACATCCGCTATGAAGACTTGCCGCTTGAAACCGCCGACGGACGGCGGGTCAACGTGGAATTCGTCAGCAACGTCTATCTGGTGGACCACCAGAAGGTGATCCAATGCAACATCCGTGACATCACCGAGAGGAAGCGGATGGAGCAGGCGCTGCGGAAGAGTGAGCATCGGTTCCGATCGCTCATTGAACATAGTCACGATGCTGTGACTATGATCGCAGCCGATGGGACACTACTTTATGATTCCCCTTCAGTGACTCGCCTCCTTGGATATGCCAGCACGGAAAGGCTTGGCAGGAAAGTATTCGAGTTTGTGCATCCGGACGAACGCCAGAGAATGGCCCTGGGGTTCGCCACTTTTGTCCAGCAGCCAGGAAACACGACGGAATATCAGGGGCGTTTCCTTCGCAAAGATGGCGAACCACGCTGGATCGAGGGAGTACGTTCAAACTTGCTGCACGAGCCGACGGTGCAAGCCATTGTGGTCAATTACCGCGACATCACCGAGCGCAAGCGGGCTGAGGACGCGCTGCGCCTGCGCGACCGGGCGATCAATGCCGCCGGGGAAGGCATCTGCGTCACCGGCCCGAATGAGGCCGGCAACATGCTGCTTTACGTCAATCACGGTTTTGAGCTATTGACTGGATACTCGGCCGGTGAGGTGCTCGGGCAGAACATGCGATTCCTTCAGGGTGCCGACACCGACCGGGTGGCGGTGGATCGGATGCGGGCGGCCATCGAGTTGGAGCAGGAGTTCACGACCGAACTGCTGAACTATCGCAAGGACGGCACACCTTTCTGGAACCAGATTTCCATTACGCCGGTAAAAGATGCTGCGGGCAAGGTCGGCCATTTTGTCGCCGTCCTGCACGATGCCACCGATCGCAAGCAGGCGGTGGAGGCAGACAGACGTTTGGCTCTCATCGTGGAGTCATCGGATGACGCGATCATCGCCAAGACGTTGGAGGGCACCGTCCTTACCTGGAACGCCGGGGCGGAGCGGCTCTATGGCTATTCCGCCGCGGAGGTCGTGGGCAGTTCCCTCTCGATCCTGGTGCCGCCGGAGTCCGTTGACGAATTGCCGGAGATTCTCGCGCAAATCCGGCGAGGGGAACGGATCGCACACTACGAAACCACCCGGATCAGGAACGACGGCCGGCGCATTCAGGTATCTCTGACCATCTCGCCTTTGACCGATGCTAACGGGAACATCGTCGGTGCTTCTACGATTGCCCGCGACATCACCGCTCGCAAGCGGGCGGAAGAGGTGGTGCGGGCGGAAAAAGACTACACACAGAGCATTATCCGCTCCATGGCCGACATGCTCGTGGTCGTCTCGCCCGATGGCACCATCGTGACGGTCAACGAGACAACCTGCCGATCCCTGGGTTATCTTGAAGAGGACTTGATCGGCCAGCCCGCCACGCTGTTGTTTGAGGAGGAGGAGGAGGAGGAGGAGGAGGAGGAGGAGGAGGACCCCGAGCTTATCCTATCGCAGCATGCGTTGCCTGTCAAGCGGACGGTGCTCCGCCGCTTGGTGAAACAAGGTTCGGTCAGCAATGTCGAGAAGTCGCTGCGAACCAAGGGCGGTGCTCCGGTTCCTGTGCTTCTCTCCGGCGCGGTCATGCGCAACGACGAGGGCGAGATTCGGGGAATCGTGTGCCTCGCTTTGGACATCACCGAACGGAAGCGGGCGGAGGAGACGCTGCGCGAGAGCGAGGCGCGCTTCCGCTCCCTGATCGAGAGCGCTCCCGAGGCCATCTTCGTGCAGAGCGCGGGCCGGTTTGCCTACCTCAACCCGGCCGCGTCCAAGCTTTTTGGCGTCTCACGGTTGGAGGATCTGCTTGGCAAGGATTTCGCGGAGCGGATGGCTCCGGAGCACCGCGACGCGATCCGGGAGCGGATCCGGCTCCAAAGCGAGACGGGCAAGCCCTCGCCCCTCATGGAGCAGGAATACCTCCGCCTGGACGGGTCGCGGGTCCCGGTCGAGACCACTGCGGTTTCCATCCGGTATCAGGGCGAGGATGCGCACCTGGTTTTCATCCGCGACATCACCGAACGCAAGCGGGCGGAGGAGGTGCTTGTCCGAAGCCAGGCCGAACTGAAGGCCATCTACGATCACTCGCCGGTGATGATGTGCGTGGTGGATGCAGACCGGCGCGTGCTCTATGCGAACCCAACCCTCACGGCATTCACAGGCAATTCCCACGACGACCTGACGGGCGGGCACGCTTGCGGCGTGTTCGGCTGTATCAACGCCCTGGATGATCCGCGCGGTTGCGGCTTCGGGACGAACTGCCGGAATTGTGCGTTAAGGCTGGCTATAGAGGAAACTTTCAAAACCGGAACTGGGCATCATAACATCGAGCACCACATTACATTGGTGCGCGACGGGAATCGGCGAGAGGTCTCGCTACTCGGATCCACAGCGCTCATTCAAACGGCTGATCAGAACCACCTGTTGCTCTGTCTCAACGACATCACCGCCCACCGCCGGGCCGAGCAGGACTACCGCACGCTGTTCCGCGAGATGCTGGACGGCTTCGCGCTGCACGAGATCATCTGCGACGGGCAGGGAAATCCGGCCGACTACCGCTTCCTCGCCGTCAACCCGGCCTTCGAGCGCATGACCGGTATGAAGGCGGAGGACCTCGTGGGCCGGACCGTTCTGGAGACGCTGCCCGGCATTGAGGGCCACTGGATCGAGACCTACGGCAAGGTGGCACTGACCGGTGAACCGGCCTTCTTCGAGAACTACTCCGCCGACCTGAAGAAGCATTTCGAGGTGTCGGCCTTCCGGCCGGCTCCCAATCAGTTCGCCTGCATCTTCGCCGACATCAGCGATCGCAAGCAAGCCGAGGAGTCGCTGCGCCGATCGGACAAGATCCAGGCGGAGGCTGAGAAGCTAGCCGCCACCGGCCGGATGGCTGCTCAGGTGGCCCACGAAATCAACAACCCGCTGGCCGGCATCAAGAACTCTTTCCGCCTGATCCGCGATGCCGTGCCCGAGGACCATCCGGACCGTGACATGGTGGAGCGGATCGAGCGGGAAATCGACCGCATCGCCCACATTGTGCGACAGATGTATTCGCTTTATCGCCAGCAGGAGGCGAGAATCGGCGACGTCCCGGTCGCGCAGGCGATCGAAGATGTGCTCGTGATGCTCGAACCGCTGCGCCGGGAGCGCGGGGTGGCATTGGACGCCGGCCGCGTCCCCTTGGGATTGACCATCCCGCTGGCCGAAGGCAGTCTCCAGCAGATCCTCTACAACCTGGTAGCCAATGCGATTGAGGCGTCCCCGTCGGGCGGCGTGGTCGCCGTCACCGCCGAGTTGACCGACGAGCACAATCAGGACTTAGTGAAGATCACCGTCCGCGACCAGGGTCGCGGCATCGCGCCCGAGATCCAGCATCAAATCTTCGAGTCCTTTTTCACCTCCAAGAGCGGCGACGGCCCCGGCGAAGGGCTTGGTTTGGGTCTTTCCGTCGTCAGGAGCACCGTCGAAGCGCACGGCGGAAGCATCGCGATGGAAACCGAGCCCGGACAGGGGACGATTTTTCGTGTGTTTCTTCCTCACAACCCGAAAGCGAAAGAACAGTGAAATGGACGACTTTGGATCGATCTTACTCGTCGACGACGACGCGACCTTCCGGGAGTCGACCTGCCGGCTACTGCGGCGTCAGGGCTTCGATTGCCATTGCGCCTGCGATGGCGACGAAGCGGTGCAGGCCCTTCAAGACCGACGATTCGACGTGATGGTCACGGACATCCGGATGCCGGACAACCCGGATCTGCGGGTCGTGCAGGCGGCGCGAGAACGAAACAACCAGATGCCTGTCGTCCTGGTGACCGGGTACCCTTCCACGGAGACAGCGATCCGCTCTATCGAGCTGTCGGTCGTGGCTTACCTGACCAAGCCCGTGGACTTCGACGAACTGCTGCGGTACATCAAGTCGTCGGTTACTCACTCGCAGACCCAGCAGGCCATCGCGATGGTTCGAGAACGTTTGCAGACCTGTCTGGCCGAGTTGGAGACGATGCAGTCCAGGCCGATTCCCCGGGCGGCTGGAGACGACGGGCTGGTCTCGATCGGCGTGATTCGGACCTTGGCTGCCTGCTTGTCCGAATTGCTGAGGCTTGGCGCGCGGTCCGGCGTGGACTGGGGTGCGCACAACCTGTGCGAACTGCTGGACTGCCCCCAGAAGCCGGTTCACCGTCAGATCATCGTGGACGTGGTCGAAGTCCTCAAGAAGACCAAGGACACCTTCAAGTGCAAAGCATTGGCCGATTTGCGAACGCAGCTCGAAGATTTTTTGGGACCAAGGTAGGGAGTTTCCCCACGACGCTGATCGTGTGCTACAATTCCGTATTGAGTTCCTGACGGCTCGTAGCCGGCGAGGGACGGGCCCACGGGATACCGTGGGCCGCCTTAGTGGACAGTTACGAGGACTGCCAACTGAAGGCACAGTCGAAGTCAGCCCCTTCATCGGGGAGGCTGACTTCGATTGTGCCTTTTTTTGTTTTCCGGCCGGATGGTTGAGATGCCCGGAGGGCGCGGCCATCTTGGAAGCCCAGTGGGCGATGTGTTGGAGGGGATTATGTCACAGGGTGAGGAATTCCTGCGGGAAGAGGCGTTGCGGGCGCACCTTGAAGCACTGCGCCGAGGGCTTGCACGGCTTTCGCCAATGGCACAGAGTGAGTTCGAGACGTTGGTCACCGAACTCGAAGGACAACTTCAGCGAAACGTGCGAGCGCCTGTGCTCGTTTGTCGGTTCCTCAACGAAATCGAGGCGATCTCCAAATGCGTGGCGTTTGAGCTGGAGGTCGGGCAGAACGGCGCCGCCGCGGAAATTCCGGAGGAGCATTCTCCTGTTCCTGTCGAGAAGAAGCGACGGCGGGACCGTCCGGCGGCACCGCCTCGTTATCATCGCTCCCTGCGGCAAAAACGCAGCGCTGGCGGTACTTCATCGGAGGCCCCGTGAGAGGGGACAGCTCATGCAACGCGATTCCAAGAGAATCCTGATTGTTGACGACGACGAAGCGATTCGCCGGCTGCTCAAGCGGTTGCTCCAGAGCGAATACGAATTGGGCGAAGCCGCCGCCGGCCAGCAGGCGCTCGAAATTCTCCCAGGCTTCCTTCCCGACCTGGTGCTGCTCGACATCATGATGCCGGGTATCGACGGCTACGAGGTATGCCGCCGAATCAAGGCCATTCGGAGCGATGTCCAGATCATCATGGTTTCCTCGATGTCCTCCGCCGGGCAGCAGTCACGGGCGTTTGAGGTTGGCGCTGACGATTACCTTGTCAAGCCGTTCGATCCGCAGGACCTGCGCGCCCGGGTTCGGTTGCATTTTCAGTTGCGGGAAGCCACAGCCGGTGTGTCGGCGATCCGCGCCGAAATTGAATCTTACAACTCCCAACTTCGAGAACTGGCAGAACAGCACACTCGAAACGTCATCGACATCCAGGACACGGCCGTGTTCACGCTGGCCAAGGTCGCCGAGTCGCGCGACCAGGAAACGGGCGGTCATCTGACGCGGATGCGCGCCTACTCGCAAATCCTCGCTGAGGAACTCGCCCGCGAAGGGCCCTACGCGGATCAAATCAGCGGGCAGTTCCTAGACGACCTGTATCGATCGAGTCCCATGCACGACATCGGGAAGGTTGGAATCCGCGACGAGATTCTGCTGAAGCCCGGGCAACTCACGCCCGAGGAGTTCGAGACGATGCAGCAACATTCCGTCATCGGGGCGAACATCCTGGACCAGGCCGTGGCGCGGTTACGGGGCGGGGGCTTCCTCGCCATGGCTGCGCTTATCGCTCGGTTTCATCACGAACGATTCGACGGCACCGGCTACCCCGCCGGCCTCGTAGGCCAAGAAATCCCCTTGCCCGCGCGGATCGTGGCCGTGGCCGATGTGTACGACGCACTGACCTCCGTGAGGCCCTACAAACCGGCCTACCCCACCAACGAAGCGAAATCCATCATCCGGCGCGACTCGGGCCGGCATTTCGATCCGGTGATCGTGGAGGTGTTTTGTCAACGGTTCGACGATTTCCTGCGCGCACAGGAAGAGGCTGTGGATGACTTCCCCATCAGCTACGGTGCCATGGCATTCCGGGAATACGATCTGGCGGTAGCCAGTGTTTGACCGAACCCCGTTGCGATTCAAGTTGACCCCGGTGGAACCGTTCATCGCGGATTTCGTCGATAACTCCATGAAATGAGCGGAAATGAAAACCGAGTCTCCGGCGTTAGACTTAGAAGAAGTCCTCGTGGCCGCTCAACTGCCGGCTTTGCCCCAAAGCGCGATTCGTCTGCTACAGATTTCCCAAGATGCAGAGGCCGGGCTGGCCGAATTCGCTGCCCCGATCGAGTCCGACCTGGGCCTGACCGGCCAGGTATTGCGGTTTGTGAACTCGTCGTATTTCGGATTTTCGCGGGAAGTGTCCAGCGTTAAGTGCGCCGTTACGCTGGTGGGAATGCGGACGGTCAAGAACTTTGTCTTGTGGAGCGCGGTGTTCAGTCAGGTGCCCGATCCCAAGTGCGGGCAGTTTCATTTGAAGCAACTGTGGGAGGATTCGTTGCGGCGGGCGTTGTTCGCCCGGGAACTCGTCACGCTGTTCGGCTCGAAGGCGGCGGACGACGCCTTTGCCGCCGCACTACTTCAGGACATGGCGATTCCTCTTCTGTGCAAGGGAGCACCAGCGCTGTATGCACGGCTCCTGGAGGCGCGAGACCACGGCGGGGCGCGGCTGTCTGCATTAGAGCACGAGGTTTTCGGCTGGACACATGCCGAGGCAGCCAAGAGGATGGCCCAGCACTGGAGCTTGCCCGAGGAGTTGGCCGTGGTGGTCGGGCGCCACTTGGAAATCGATCAATGGGCGGCTGAAGTCGCGTCCCATCCGGCCGAATTGGCGGTGGCGATGTCGGCCCTGCTGCCAAGCGGAGCCGATCCGCTCTGGTTGGAGTGCAGAGAGCTGGAGGATTATTACCAGCGGGCGGTTCCTGCCGACGGCCCCGCACTCACAACGCTACTGGGGCAGATCGACGACGAATTCCACAAACTGGCGCCCCTCTTGAAAGCCGGCAATTCCCGCATGTCCTTGGTGGAGCGTTATCAGAAGGCGACAGCACCCGTGTGATGAAAGGTGAGAAGCTGTGGCTAAACTCAATAAGCGGTCAGTTCCGCTCCGTTCGTTGCGACATGGGTTGTGAGCCGGACGCGAAACCGATGCGCACAGGAACCTTCGCTGCTAACGATTCTGGAACCATGCGGAAAATTATCGCACAACGCGCGGATCATAGTCGACAGCGGCAGTCTGCCGAACCCTCCACGCCATCCGCCTGACTTCAGAGATTCTGGCTATGGTTAGCAGCGAACCGGTTACTGGTCGAGCCGCGGCTCTGGCCTCCGCCTGATACAATCCGAACAACTTGTCTTCCAGGCGTTTGATGCGTTTACACAGCTTCGGGTGCTTGGCGGCCGGGCATTGGTCTAGTCCATGTGCAAATGGTGGCCGGCCTTGAATTGTCCGTTCACGAAAACGGTGCAGCCCCACTGCCAGATGCGCTTGCCGCGATCCACATCGTGCCAGCGCTGGTGTAGCTCTTCGTCGGCCAGCCAAGTGCGATGGAAGGCGCTCGGGTCCTCAAAGAGAATCCGCCGCTTGTCGTGGCCGATGGCTACGGTCCAATGACCATCCTCCCATAACTCCCGGTAGGGTCGGTTGGACTCGCGGTAGGCTTGGAGCGTGACCAGCGTGGGAAAGCCGGCGTCGATGCCCCGCCGCAGATCGTTGACCTTCATCCGCTGGCCGGCACGGTACCGCAGCCCGTAGTATTGCATCACCCGCAGAATTCCTGTGGTGCTGGTGCCGTTGTGGGTGGTCCGGGCGAGCATGGCCACGCGATCCTCGCGCTCTTCCAGGCCGGCGAAGACCAGGACCGAGACCAGGGCGTTCGCTCCACAATCAAAGTTGAAGACTTGTCGGGTCTCGGGGAATTCAAGAATTCTCATGCAATCCTCGCGTTGGCAGCGAACTTGTCCGCCTGTGGGGTGGCCAGCCCAAGGCCGTTCTGTTCACGCATCAGGCCAGAACATCTGCCTGATTTCGTCCAGGCTGACCGTGGAGTCACTTCGACAGACGCGATGCAGGATCGGATCATCGGCGGTTACGAGTTGTACGCGGGTGCCTTCACGTTGTAGGTGCTGCTATCGGTTGCCCCACTCCTGGACAATGCGTGCGTGCGGCCTCGGCTTCCGAAAGGCCCATTGTGGCGGCCATCTCCTTCGGCTTGCCGCTAGGTGGCCACGAAGTCGCGTTTCATTACCTGGCTGCTGTTGCCTATAGGACAACATGGGTGAATTACTATAGGCCGAAAAACTCTTTCAACAGTCGGACAAGGACGTGACCGTGGCAGGGAAGCGGAGGGCAATGGCAGCCCAGCCGCTTCCCAGCCAGTTCTGGCAGCGCGGCGATCAGGTCGGGTCGCCGCCGGGTATGAACTTCGTACTTGGCGAGGGCCAATTCCCTCGGGCACTTGTCGGTGATCTCAAACGGGTTGCCCCATTTGCTCGGCCGGCAAATCAGTACGTCGTAGGGTTCCTGGTGGATGTTGACAACCGTGGTCATGCAGCGTTGTTTCCCCATTTGCGCATCATGGCCAGGGCCTCCCTCTTGTACCAATCCAAGGCCGTCTTGGGGATGCCCAACTTGTCCGCCGCCTCCTGGGCCTTGCAACCATCGAAGTAGAGCAACTGGATCACCTGCTGGTGCATGGGGGGCAGGGCGGACATACAATCCTGGACCTTCGTTTTGTCCCTTGTCAGGGCTGTGTCGGCCAGATCCCGGCATGACGGCGGCAAAGCCTGTTTGCGGCGGCCGTCGCGCTGCTGTCGGGTTTCGTGCTCAATATGATTGCGGACCATTCGGCCGGCTGTCGCGTAGAGCCAGGGCCAGAACTGCGTGCCGCTGATGAATCGGTGTCGGTAGGTGTGAACGAAGGTAAAGACGTTCTGAACGATGTCCTGGGCATCGCTGATAAGGGCGGGGGCAATAGTCTTGAGGAGGTTGACAATGCGCCCTTCCAAAGGTCCGCTGTAGCGGGCAAACAGTTCCGCGGCAGCCGCTTCGCTCCCGTGCTGATACAGGTCCATCAATTGCTCGTCTGTCCGGTTTTTCATGCCAGTTTTCCTGTTGCGAGACAAGAGTTGCGAAAAGCAGCACTATAGAACCAGCATTCGGGCAGAAGGTTAGAGTTGAAACTCCTCTATTTTGAGCCCGGCGCATGGTCCGAGACGGGTGGTAACGGTTGCGGGGATTAGCACGATGCGTTGCTGAAGACGTGGCGGCATAGGTACCTATTTTAACCTATGTCAGGAAACCCTTAGCGGTGTCACTTGCTGCCTGAATCTGGCCGGCGCGCACGCTTTTTCCGGCCAGTTGTAGACCATGTGACAATCGACATTTCTTAGCCGGGGGGGCAGCGGCTTGTCGGGGTCACCGAGGTGCAGCCGGCGGCGTTTTCGGCCTGTCTCGGCGCGCCTCCGGGCCGGAGGACTTGCGGTTGACGCCCCCGTCCTGGATTAAGCCCCAGTGGCGAGAGCGACGATCGCGGGCGTGATTCGACGCCGGCCGACGGGGCAGTGTGGATTCCTCCGCTTGCTGGCCGGCGTCTTTTGTACGATAGAACGGAGTTGGGCGGGTGGGCCGCCCCTGATCTGATGGTCCAGGATGAGGAAGCTAGCGGGTTGATCCGGGCTGGTGGGCAGCCCAACGGCTGCCCACCAACGCCCGATGCTTCGGTCACGCTTGGGCGAGATTATGGTGGGCAAATGGTGGGCAAACTCTACTCAGCCGCACCGACTGCAACCTGTACAAAATCCATAAGTCATTGTTGTAATTAAAGATGCGAGAGACAGGACTTGAACCTGCACGGGTTGCCCCACTGGATCCTAAGTCCAGCGCGTCTGCCAATTCCGCCACTCTCGCCTAATAAACCTCGCCCGCCCCCAAATTCTACCACGTCATCGGTCACTTCAAAATGAGCAGTCGGCAATCGCCTATCAACCCCACGCCCACAACCGGGCGGCAGCAACGCCGCAAAATACCCAACATAACTGCATTGCTAGCTTTTTTCCCAAACTGGCTCCCGAGCGGGGAATAAACGGCATCCTCCATGGATCAATAGAACGAGTAGTTGCAGGATGGTCCTGCCGCATCCCATGGGAGTGGCTTGGTTAGGGAAGGACAACAGAATGAAGAAGTTAGGAATGTTGCTCGTTATGCTTGGTCTCGGTGGAATCTTCGGTTGTGCGGACACCACCGCCCCGAAGGCGCCGGACGCAAAGGCGGCCCCGGCCGCAGGGGCTCCCGCGGCTCCGGCGACGAAGCCCGCCGACACGAAGCCTGCTGACACGAAGGCCCCGCCCGCTGCACCAGCTCCGGCCGGAAAGTAGTGATCGCCATCCAGACGGCCCGGTTGGACTAATCCTCTCCAGGCCCGACCAAGGGGGGCCGAGCGGTGGGGACTCGCCGGGAAATCATCATTTCGGCCGGCCCAGCCCCGTCGCCCAGTGGATACGCATCAGGCGGCAGCCGACTGCACCATGCGGTGCAGTCGCGCTGCCGCCTGTGTTTTTTGTCGCAACGCCACTGGCACCGCCAAGCCTCAGCCGGTCGTATGCGCCAGCGGGTGGGTGTCGGTCTCGTTACGGGTTTGAGCCAGCGTGGTCCAATTCGCCTGGGCGCATTGGAAGCTATGGGCCGGGCAATGGCTGCAATCGCCACGCCCGCCTTCTTCGGGGCGAATCACGTGCAGTTTGCGCACCCGCGTGGTGGTCTCGGTGCCGGCCGGATCGTAGGCCACGACTTGCGAAATGGGCTCGTTTTCCACCGCCACCACGATGTACCACATGCTGCTGGCCATGTCGATACACTGCTGGTTCAGCCCGCGCACGCTCTCCACGGCCTGGGGGTAAGTCAGCGATTCCGCATCCAGTTGGGCCTGGCCTTTCCAGACGCAGTTCGGCACATCCAGCGGCGAGCCAGGCTCCCACCCTTCCGGCCGCCAGATCACGCTCACCTTGTAGGCGACCGGGGTACAGATTCGGCCCGCCCCCCAGCGGCGACTTGGACTGGAGGGATCGACCACCACGGCCCAACCGCCCCCTTCGCCCAGCGACTTCTCATTCAACTCGACCGCTAGACGGACGGCCGGAAAAAGATCGTCGAACTCCCCGCGAATTTCCGGCACGGGGGGAAGCTCGGCCGGCACCTCGTCGGGGCGGTCGGGCTTCCAATTCGGCGGCGTCGCAACGATAGCCAGACAGTATCTGCTCATGCAAGACTCCTTTGAGGCGGCGTTTCTTCTTGCTGAAATGTACCACCGCCCAGGTCTCGCGGCAAGAAAGCGTTGGAAAAACGCCTTGCTCACGGATGCGATCGGCGCGGCTTGGAACCGGTTGGGACGTCGCGATCCTTGGTCCATTTGGCCAGTGGCGTCACCTGGGGCGGCGCCTCCTCCGCGCCCTCGCCGGGGACGAACAGCACAGCCAAACGCACCAGGCCGCGACGTGCCGCGCACTCGATCACCAGTTTCCGCATCTCCGGATTTTGGTGCTCGGGGGGTGGTGGATTTGCCGCTTCGATGCTGAATTTGGCTCCCGGCGGGAAAAGAATCCGTGCCGTAAGTTTCTCGCCTTTCTGGCTCAGCACGGCCCGATCGCCCTGCAACTCGACGGCCGCCTTGGTGTGGACCTGCCACACCACCCGCGAACCCGTCACGCCCTGCAACTCGTCTTCGACCAGCACAGAGCGGCGGTCCAACAGCGCGACACCCCGTGCCACATGGCGAGCCGCGCCCTCATAAGCGGCCGAAAGATCGGCCACCGCATGGGCCCGCTCGGGCGAGCTATGGTAGGCCACGATCGGGGCCACGGCCTGCGGGTCCTGGTTGCGCCCGTCAATCAACAGCGTGTTCTGCCCCTGAGTGTTGAGGCGGTAGTATGTCCAGCGTTTCGCGCCAAAATAGCCCGGCAAGTTGTAGTCGTCGGGGCCCAAGGCCGTAATCCACCGCTGGCCGCCGGCGTCCAACACGAAGGTGCCCAGCTCGAGATGGCTGTGCCCCACCTTGTTGTCGCCCGCTTTGAAACCCACGAACACGGCGCGGGGGTCCTGCCACTTGCTGCGGAAGAACACCACGTCGGTGCTATGGAACCAGCGGTCGGTGGGGTAGTTCGTGGGCTCCGACCCGCGCGGATCGAACCACCACAAATCCAGCGCCGCGCCGCCCTGGGCGTAATCGCGCTCGAACCAGGCGTAGAGCGGGTTGTCGAACTTTCGCGCCAGCCAGTACATCAGCGGCGTGCGATCCATCCATTCGCCACTGTCGGCGAAATTGAAAGCCAGTCGCGTCGGCCCGACGTCGTAGATATGAAAATCGCCGGCCAGCGCAAACCCGGGCGCGCGGCTCAACCCGAAGTCGGTCCCCAGCGCCGATTCCAGTCCGGCCAGCATGTAAACCGTATAGCTGCTGGCATAGTTCCAATAGCCAGGCCCTTCGGCCCAGGCGCCGTCGGGAGCGTATCGCTTCAGGGCGATGGGCACCGAAGCGACGGCGTGCTGAACGATGAACGCGGCCAGTTGCGGCTCATCTTCGGCGACGGCCAGCGCGCCGAGCGTCATCCCGCCGTTGCAGACCTGGTTCCAGTTCCACTCCGCCCGAGCCCACGATCCCCCTTTGCTGCGATAGGCCTTTTCACCCTGGCGCAGTCCCTTGTCGACGATCGCCTGGCGAATTGGCCGGCGGTCGTCGGCTGAGAGGACGTCGAACAACCAATCGTAGCCGATCGCCAAGGCATGGGTCATCTCCGCCGTGTCGAGGAAGTGCTTGGGATTCCAGTCTTGAAACGCGGCGGCGGTCAACATCTCGCGGATGGCGCGGTCCGCATAGCGGCGGTCGCCATCGATTCGATAGACGGTCGCCAGGGTGTAGACGCGGGCGAGGCAAGTGCGGCTCTTATCCAGCAACCGCGGGCCGATCAGCTTGTACTCGATGGGCGAGGCATTGAGCAGTTTGTCAGCCTCGCGCCGGACCTGCCGGTAGATGGCGGCCGCCTTGGCGTCGTCCGCAATCAGCTTTTTCACCCGGGCCAAATCCTCCGGCAAACCGATCAGCCGCGGGTGCTCGCGGCGCAAGTTCTTCAGTACGTCGGCTGTCGTAGCGGTCATGGCCGGCCCGCGTTGCGGAGCGGCTGCCAAGAGTGTCATTGCAACGGTGAGAGTGACAAGCATGCGGACGTCTCTTCGTTCAGGCAGGAGGTGAGGACAGAAGGGGGAAGAACGGGGCGGGAAATCGCGGCCGGACGGCACACTCCCATTATGAACTACCGCCGACTGCCGGACAACCACGCCGATGCAGGGGGTGTGACCAAACTTCTTGGCGGCCTTAAACCGCGACGGAGGAAGCGTTTGGCCAAAATTGTTGCCACTGGGCGTTTCGGTCCAGGGTATCCAAGGCGGCGACAGCGGTCGCGTTGGGCCGATC
>Ga0302320_10002413_pt1 | contig 43879 bp, 65 predicted proteins | sample Bog_T0_3_FD_202130 | JGI IMG/M metagenome (GOLD analysis project Ga0302320, IMG submission 202130) | Peat permafrost microbial communities from Stordalen Mire near Abisko, Sweden - Bog_T0_3 | ecosystem: Environmental > Terrestrial > Soil > Wetlands > Peat | place: Sweden: Abisko, Stordalen Mire...
CTCCCACGCCCTGGCCACTCATGGATGCAGCAGCGGCGTTGAACTGATCGGAAGGGGATGAGCCCCCAGCGATTGCAGAGCCTACCGTTTGGGTCACGATTGCAAAATTATAGGCTTGATCCCCGTCGCCCGCGATGAGGTTGATGAAGGTATCCGTGCCACTCTCACGGCCTAGAATTGCCTGCTTGATGTTGCCCTTGAAGATCACACCAAAGTTTCCGTCGTACCCGGCCTGCATGATGACTTGGGTGAATTCCTGCTTGATGAAGAGCGCCGTCGATTGGGCCAAATTGTACACGATGATATCGGCGACATTCGGTGTCATGTAGCCCGACTTTTTTACGGCAAACTTCACGCGCATTTGCGAAAGATCAACCGTGGTGCCACCCTTATTGGACACGAGTAACTTGAACTGCCGGCCGAATTGCTGAGCGGCATCAGTGCCCAAAAGATTACTCATTCGTGTTCACCGTCACGAAATAGAGGTTAGAATCGACACCGAGATTGACAAGCGTTGGCACGTCGTCGGGGTCTGCCCCATTGGTGAGCACATAGATGGACCCATTGATGCCCAGGTATTCGAGCCCTGCTAGACAGTCCGTGCCCGTGATCATCGGGATGTTACTCACGATCGGGTTTTCGTTTGAGTCGGCGATGTCGAGCGCCCAGTAAGAGCAAATGTCATTCCACTTGCTCGTGAGAGTGTAGGTCACGCCGGCCAGCAAAGTTTCAAATTGTTGGGGGATATTCACTAAGGGGAGAATGTAGGCTTGCGCGCCTGGGGTTTCAGTCGTGATCATCTAATCCCCAATGCTTGGCCGCCCGTATAGAGCGCCGACTGTTTTTGGCCTACGGGTTGCGTGCTTGCGTTACTGCCCCGATTCTTAAGCTGAGACGCGGACAGAGTGCCCACGATGATCGGCACGGTGATAATCTGCTTGAAAGAGCAATTGATGGAGAGAATATTTTCAGTCTTCTTTTCCGTCGTCACCCCGAGCGCTTTGAAAAGCATCGAAGAGTAAACGCGCTTTGGGGTTGTCACGACAAACGGTGTGAAGCTGCTTTGTAGCGCAAGTAAGTTTTGATAAATCGCGCTCAGGCTTCCGCCCGTGAAGATTGAAGTGCCAAAAAGAATTTGTATGGAAAGAACTACGGGCTTTTTGAAGGCATGATCCGAGATGGCCGCGCCTTGCTGCACGGGCTGATCAGTAATTTCAATCTCATCAATCGTATTTTCGGTGAGTGTAACGTAGCCCGAAAAGATTTGATTGGTAAGCCCGAAAGAGCGAGACGGCCCGATACCAAGTAGGGTTTCGACTTCATTGAGAATGCTCATCGAATGGCACCTCTCAAGTTACGAGTCATATCAAAGTTGACTTTGTTTTGCTCGCTCGCCACGGCCTTACCTACCGCATTGGCATCGGCCCCGCCTTGCACTAGGATATTAGTTTCCTGGCTCACCTTTTGGGTATTTCCCCCTGCATGGGGAGATACAAGCGGTTGAGGTTGTACGGCCGCATTGAGTGTGTTGGCCGCTCCCGGCCCACCAAATAACCCCTCAACCTTTCCGCCCAGGTTGCTTAGATAGTCTCCGATCCCCTTGAGATAGCCAAGTTTCACCGCTAATGCTGTAAGAAGCCCTATAAGAGCCGTCACGCCGATCACGATAAGTCCGATGGGATTAGCATCCATCGCAACATCCCAGAGCCATTGCGCGGCCGTGGCAAGCCGAATCACCGCGATCACGGCACCGATCGCAGTCACCATAGCGGTAACGGCCGCCGCAACTCCAAGTACCGTCTTGGTTGCTTGGCTTCCCCAGTTGAAAAAGGACTTACCGCCTTCCTGCCACACCTTGAAATCGTCATAGAGCGCAAGAATTGCGAGCAGGCCCGCAAGTAGTGCGCCGAGTGGGGTAGCGAGAAACTCCAAGTTAAGAAGCTTCCAAGCGGCAATCACGGCGATGATCTTGGTTGACCATCCAGATGTGGCTTCATCAAGTTTTTTGAAGAAATCCCAAACACGCCCAAGAATTGACCACATCCGTTCGCCAAGCTCCACGGTTGCGGAAAACGCTTTGAAGATGAAATTGACAAATCGAGTAAGCTGCTCTTGGATTTTCGGCATGTTGGCGAAAATCTGTTTGCGAAAAATATCCATCTGCTTAGTGAGCAGGGGCAAGAACTTGATACCGACCGATTTGTAAACGGCCTCAAGAGCGTATTTCGTTTTGGCAAGCGAGTAATTGAAAAGGATGGATTGTTGAACGGCCTTCACTAGATTGATGCCGGCCGCGCTGTAGGCGGATATCATCGCTTGCCTGAGTATGAGAAATTTGTTGATAGCCGGGGCGACAAGTCGTAGTTGATATCCTACCTCTTCAAAGCCATCAGCCATTTTGGTGAGACTGTAAAAGATTCCAGCGGCGGCACCCTGGATAGAAACGTAAAGCGCGGTAACTTTCACGGCGGCATTGCTGATCGCTTTGTTGAACTTGGCAAGACTGGCGTCATCAACACCAAACCCAAGGCCCACCAAAAATGACTTGATCACCTCGCCGTCCATTTACTCGTTTGCCTTTCTTATTCGATTTTCATTTTCTGCCTTCACATCTAGGGCCGCATTCATTCGGGCCACATCCAACATTCCAAGAGTGCCGTCAATCAAACTTTCATACAAACAAACTCCCTCGACCGCTGGGCGCATTACCCACTCCTCACCATCTGTCATTCCCACCCAGGCAACGGGACGTTTCGTCTCTATTTCCCGCCGTGAGAAGTCTGGGGAGACATAGCAAAAAAATCAGCTAGGTTGTAAGCGAAGGCCCTCCCCGCAACCTGAAGCAAAACGGGCAGGGGGAGCTGGAAAGACAACACACTTCCCGTCGCAACCCGAGCCCAGTTATTGAACTGCTTTTGATGAATCTGCGCCGATGAGCAGAGCCCAAACAAAACCAAGTCCGCATCCGCATCGCTCAGCTTTGAGAGTCCCGTAATGAAGGGGGTCAAGAGCTTGGCGAACTGATCAAGCTTTTGTTCCTCTGTCATGTTGTTGGTGTCGATCCCCTTGAGCTTCTGAGCCATGGGGATCAAGTCACCAAGGATTGGGCCGAGCCGTCTCACGATGTGAAATTGCTTGATGGCGTCAATCTTGGTGAGCTGAAACTTATATCCACCTACTTCAAATTCATTATTTTCGTTCACTGCGTTTCGTTCCTTTCACCGCCGATCAGATACCCCCGCCCAAAACAGAGTTGACTTGGATCGACTCAAGTTCCCACTCGATAAAGCCGGCTTCTTTGGCCTGGGTGATTTCCGGTTTCTTTTTGAATGCGACCTGCTGGGCAACGTGGAAGTCACCACGAGCGGGATCGCTCAGCGTGATCGTGTTGATCCCCCAGAGGTTGCTGGACGTGGATTGAAGATCGTAAGCGATCATCAAAGCCGCGTTGTAGGGTGACGTTTTCAAAAGCCTGATTTTGATTTGCCCCGAGTCGTCTGCGATGAGCGAGTGCTGGCCTACGCCATCCGCACCAATCTGCATCACGTTTTTATCCGTGGTAGGGCTGAGCGTGATGCCCTCATCAGCGTCACCCGCTCCGGCACCCAGGTCGGCCGCGATCCCCGGCCCGACAATCTTGCAACTCGTATTGAGAAATGAATAAGCCGACATGGTTTAAGTCTCCTGTTACTGGTTAACCGCGACGTTGATTTGCGCCGTCTGGGTTGCGCCAGCGAGTTTGAAAGCCACTTGGAAAGGAACGGACTGCCGATTCTGGCGAGCCGTTTCGCTCTGGCTCGAAATCGGCGGGGCATAGATATAGTAGCCGAGCTTCAAGAACTGGCCGGTTTGCAGCGAGCCGAATCCATCCGCGTTCCACTGGCCCGGAGCGCCAAACCCATTGGTAACGAATTGCTGGCAAACACCGCTGATGGCATTCGAGTAAGTGTTAGAGCCCGAGTCCGTTTGCGGGACCTTGGTTGCCGTCGTGTAATTCGCATTGTAGACGGCCGTCTGCATCGCATTTTGAAAGGCGTTGTCACCGAACGTCTCATCAATGTAGGCCCCTCCGCAACAAATGCCATACTCGATAATGCTCGTGTCATTGTCGTACTCGACAAACACATTGCAGTTTTTGCCCTGAAGTACGGTTGCTTGCTCATTGTCCAAGTTTTCCGCCGCAACTCCCGGCATCTGCTTGTACATCAGAGTGAGGAACGTATTGTTGCCGGACAGATTCACCGTGAAAAGCCGCCCAAATATGCTCGCCGCCGCGTAGGGGTTAGTGCTGCAATAGGTGATAAACGTCTGATCATAACCCAAAGCCTGCAACTCACTGGCTAGATCGGTGTTGACCACGCTGCTCAGCACATTGGTGTTTTGAGTCGTGATCCCATACAGCCGGGTGATCACGTCCGCTTCGATGAAGGGCGCGATTTCAAGCGCATCACTCTGAGTCGGCATCACGCTAGACGCGAACTTGAGCCCATACCAATTCGGGTCCAGGGCATCAAGCGCGACGACGGCCTGTAGGGCGCTTTCGGCCGCATAGCCAGGCACCAAGGGAAGCGCAACCGCCGCCGTGAGGCCGAGCAGGGTCGAGACATCTTGGCCCGATGCCGGCGATGTGGCATAGCCTACGCTGGACGGGTTGGTGCCGCCCGCAAGCGTGCCGCCCGAAATCGTGATCGCCGAGCTGGATTTCGCAAGGGTGTAAGCATTGCCCGCCGTGCCCGGCGTGACGGCCGTGCAAGTGACCACGCCCGAAGCGACTGAATAGGTCATGGGAGTCAGGTCGGCGTTGCTGGATGCGGAAAGGAACGTGCACAGATTGACGGCCGTAAGCGCGGCCGACGTTCCAATCAACACCTCATTGCCAGTCGGACTAGAAGAGACAAATTCGATGGACAGGCCATTCACCGTCACCGTGTCGGTAGCGGTAGGATTGCTTCCGAAGGTGATCGTGCCCGTCGCATCCACGCCCGCGCCGGTTGTCGCGCTCGTGATTTCAAATTGCGAGCCTGTCCACACGCAGGTGCCAGCACCCGAGAGGGCAGTGGTCACGTCCGACGCAACGGCGTTCAGATTGGTAGCAGTTGAGAAATTCAAGCCCGTGATCGTGTGCGCGGTGCCATCAATCGTGATATCGAATCCGCCCGAAGTGATCGTGAGGAAATTCCCAAGGGCCGCCTGCACCGCTGACAAGAGTTGACCTTGTAGCATGGCCGCTGCCGAAGTGCGAATCCACCGGCCAACCGTGCAATTAACAGGCTGGGGGGATTGAGCATAGTACAGCTCAGCCGCTTTGAATTCCGGCGCGTTAACACCCAAGTCCGAAGCGATACCGGACAGACTCGTATAAAACCTTTCGCGCTGTAGTCCGTTGATGACGTTTGAGTCACCGAGGATGAGCAGAGTGTTGAAAGTTCTTCCAAGAGCCCCCGGCTGGGTCAGACTCACCGTCACATTAATCAAGCGTGATACGTCAAGAGTCATCTTAGAATCCTTTCAGTGAGAGGATCAGCGTGCGCGCGGCACCTTCGGCTGAACCCAGGACAATTTTAAAGAACGTAACGCCGTAAAAATCCGAAGCATTGATGGCCATATACTCCCCGGCCGCAACGGTGTAGCTCACCGCGCCCGAGGAGTTTTTGAGAGGGACGTAGGTGCCACTCAAAGTGTTGCAGACGGTGAAGGTCATCGTCGTGCTCGTGAGCGCGGCCGGGAAGATCACGCCGACAAGCGGCGCACCTTCGGTTGGGATTGCGGGGCTAGTGGTGCCGCCATTCGCAATAATCACCGAGGGCTGTGCTATTTGTCCGATTGGAATTGCGCTCATAATTAAAGTCTCCTATCATTCTGCGTTTAGAGCAATCGTTTTCAAGTGGCTTCCCAAAGTGTAGAGCGTGCCCGTGAATGAGACAAAAGTCAGAATTGGGTACACGCGCAAAATCTCTCTCCGAAAATTGACGGTCATCTCATAGCGATTCCGCCAGCGCTCATTGACGATATCCGGCGCGCGAGTGATCCGCCCGCAATCCACGAAATCCATCTTGGCCGATTGAAGTGCTTCGCGATTTTGGCCAATTTGAAGCCCGTCGCGCACAACCTGCGCGAACGTGAGCGCATCCGGGCCGTAGAAAGAAACCTGTACCACAAGGTCTTCCATCCGTTGGACTACGTTGTTATTATTCGCGTCCAGGCTATTGTACGCGGTGCCGATTGCGTTATCTTCCGTGACTCCAAACGCGATCCAGTCCGTCGTGATATCAGGCGATTTAGGAGGATCAATCTGCCAGCGGGGGCGCACTAAAGTGGGATCGACTATGCCCGAGACGCCGACAAAAACCGTCTGGAGGAATTGGTCAAGCGTGAGACTGCCGGGGAGGGGCGGCGCGGGCACGGCTGGGAGTAAGTAGCCGCCGGTTGAACTATTATTAGGCGTGGTCATAGAGCGGGTTTCTCCCGCACACAAGTGCCTTCACACCAACCGTCGCCCCAGTTCGTCCAGTCGAAAATCGTCTGGACTGCGAATCTCTGGCCGTTGAATGAAATGATGTCAGGGTATTGGCACTTGCCATCCGATACGAGCTTGCCGCGCACCCAAAAGCTCATCACATTGGCCACGCGAAATTCATCAGGTAGGCGTTGAAGCGTCTTCCCGCTGATGGGTTGAACCGAGCCGTAAGTAGGCACACCGCTTTCGGTGAGCTGATTTTGTCCAAACTCATCCACCGTGGTCTTGCGGTGGATAAGCACGATCGGGTCCACCATGTCGGGGTCCGCAAGGATGTCGGAAACGTCTATCTGCCCCATAGGGATTTCACCACGGAGGTAATATGGTTTCTCATTTGTCCCGTCACCACGAGCGCTTTCGTGCCCTTAAAGCCGCTCGCCGTAAGGTACTTACGCGCGGCAAGTGTGCTATCGGCTGGTTTCTTGATATCCGTCTGATCGTTGATCACTTTTTTAACGGAATTGGCCGCGATGATCCCGGCACGCTCATAGTACGTTGTGAGTGCGTCCATGCCCTTGCTCAGCACGTTTTGCGCGCATTTCTTGAACTGCTCAGCAATGTCGGCTTGAGCCTTCCGAATCCCGATCGTAAGCACGGGTCGTGGCGGGATGTGGCCATCTTCGCTCCCAAAGTGATTCAGGGCCAAAATCGCAGCATTCCCGAATGATCCCTCCTCATCCTCGCGTTCATTATCATCGCTTGGAATGCCAACCAAAACGGCATCACTCTTAAAACGCTTGATCGTCTCATTGAATTTTTCCGTGAAGTCAGACGTGACGGTGAGCTTGGGCTGGCTCATAGCTGGATGCCCCCGGCACCAAAGATACGGGCGAGCCGAATGAACTGCTTGCCGTAAGTGGTGAGATTCCAGTAGCCGGCATCTTTCTCGCTCGTGACAGTCGAGTCATATCCTGCCGTTACTGAGCCTACCGTTTTGGTGTTGGCCGGCCCCGCAAACGTGCCGGGCGTTCCGCCGATGTTGCCTGACTTCGCGTTGATGGCCGCAAGCGTAAGCTCATGCGCGACGTACAAAAAGACGCCCGTCTGCGTCTGACCCCGCCAGCGATTGCAGTTCACTTGAGCGACGGCGAGCGCACTCCAAAACGCGAGTTGCGAGTCAGGGTATTTTACGATGTCGCTGAATTCGGGAAATGCTCCCCGAAAAGTGGCGTTGACGAAAACAAAGCCACTCATTTTTTCTTTCCAGCCGCCTTAGCCGCACGCTTGTCGGCGATCTTTTGCTGAGTGCCGGGCTTAGCCAGTTCAGTGATTTCATGAGGCTTGAGAATGCCAGCCGCGCGGGCGGCGTCGAGCTGCTTGCTAAGCTGGCGTTGCACTTCCGCCTTGCGCGCGTTGAGCGCGTCCTTGCTTGCTTGGGTCCGCTGCTCGTTTTCATCGCGGGGCAGGATGATCACCTTGCCCTCTTTTACGAGCTGCTTAAATTTTTGATTGCCGTGAAGGTGATCGGGAATGACCTGCACCCCGGCTTTGAAGGGACGATTTCCGAGAGTCTGGGCCGACTTAAAATTGACGTTCATGTGATTTCCCTTTCAAAGGCTGAATGGTGCGGCCAGGAAAAACCGCACCACTCGACCGATTAAGCCCCGCGCCGTTGTGATTGTGGGGCAGAAGGCTTGGACGTGTTGGGCTTGACGGCCGGTGCCGCCTTGAGCGCTTTAGGGGCTTCATCCGAAGAGTCAGACGCATCAGGCGAATCATCTTGATCATCCGATGCGTCTGACTCACCTTTTGAAGTTTGGGCATCCGTTGCCGGAGGGGCGGCCGGAAGCGCCTTTTCAGGCGAAGCGGGCAACCCAGCGGAGGGCTTTGCAGCTTCCGCCCCCAAAACTTTCACATCCCCCTGCTTGACTAAAGCTTTGAAAAACCAATGATCGGCAAGCTTATCGTCTAGGTCATGCGCACCCTTGTGATAAATCTTGCCGTCGATTCCCCGCGAAAACTTAAAATGCACTTTCATGATTCGTTCCTTTCGTTCAAAAAAGATCGGTGGGCCGTCGTGGCTTGACAGTTACTTGCGCCCGGACTGGATACCGAACTACCCACCGAAACTCTGCTTAGATGCCGTCGCCGTAACCAGCAGTTTCCGGGTACACGAATTCGACATGGCCAAACGCCCAGAGGTAAGGCGCGGTGTAGCGAATCCCCTGGTAGTAGGCCGTTTCACGACGGATGGGCACCATGGGGAAGCGCACGCGGTTTTCCGCATTGGTGTAGGCCATCATGCGATCCGCGCCAGCCGCGCCACGTCCAGTGAGCCACTTGATGGGCTGGATGTTGAGCGCCCTGCCGTTGATGCGAAGTGCGATGGAATTATCTTCCAGGTACTTGAGCACCGAGCAGTTGCCGGCCGAGCTGACTTTCATCGTGGCAAGCAGGCCGAACTGGACCGGCGGCACGCGCAGTTCGCCGGGGCAAACCGCGTAGGCCGAAGACAGCCAGACGGAAGTGAGCAGCGTGTTGACATCGAGCAGGATTTCGTCCGGGGTTTTGTTCGCCCACTGAGTCGATCCGCTGATGCCCGCCGCGACGTTGCTGGCCGTGACCAAAGACGAATTGAGCAGGCCGGTTGCGTTGACTTCCGTCGCACCGATATACACCATTTGATCGGTGTTCATCTGATAGAGGAGATTCAAGGCATCGGTCTTCTGCGCGTCGATCGACGTGCCAAGCTTCTGCGACCGCTCCAACTCAACCGACGTGAAGCTAACTTCACGAGCGAGCAGGTGGAGGGGCAGGACTTGCTTGGACCCGTCAATCGAGACTTGCCCGATTGCCGTGGTTTCCGGCGAGATGAACGGCATGTTGCCGCCGCTCGCGCCGTTACCGTTGAGGAGTGAGCCGCCCGCCGCGAAGGCAGACTGGATGAACGACGTACTTTCGTCGCTCATCGAGACGCCTGGGCGCAGCTTGATGTCACGCCCCCAGCTCACTTCCAAGAGCGGCATGTAGAGCCGCTTATCGAGATTTTCGAGCTGATTGACGTAGAAGGCTAACGCCGAGTCACGAGTCTTAAACGATTTTCTGGCCATTTTATTTTCCCTTTCTAGGAGTTAGCCGGTTATTGAGCGATACGGATTTCGCCGTATCCATTCGAGTCCACGCCATCAGACGCCCAGGTCACGGTGCCAACCACGGTGCCGGTGAGGGCCACGTTGTTGCCGCCATTCGAGCCGACTTCAAACTGCCCGGCAAGATGGCCGGCGGATGCAGTCACGCAGACGTAGGCTTGCTGGCCACGCACCGGGATGCCGCCGCCCTGAACAAACACGGAAAGGTATCCGCGAGTGGCCAGGCCGTTGATTTCCGATTGGTTGGGCTGGAAGGTGTCCACGGCTTCATTCACGCTGCTCTGGCTGATGCCAGGGACTGCGCGGGCCAGGACACCGCAAAAGAGGGAAGCCGTGTCGGAAGCAACCATGGGGGTCACGCCCGTCACGCCATTCGAGCCAACCGCGTATTTCATCGGAAGGCCAAAGTTGGCGGGGAACGGAGTCACCAATTGGGTCGGCTCAACATTGGTTTCGTCCGGACGGGTGATATCGCCAGGAACGCCGGACGGGGAATTGTAAAGATATGCAGTCATGTGATTCTCTTACTTTCTGCCGTAGTGGGCGGCGTTAATTTCGTTCATTTTTTCGGGCGTCATGATCGTCGAGCTACCTTCGCCGTCTCGGGCTTGAAAGCGCTTGGCGTCCTTGGTTTCTTCCAACCCCGTTCCCCGCGAAGCCTTGAGGCATTCGCTGGTAGCGATGAAAAGGGTGTTGATGCGCTCTTTGTCTTTCGAGTCGAGCGTGAGCTTTTTGCCGCCCGTGAAGCTATTGATGACTTGTTTGCCATCTTTAGTCTTATAGGCGACTTCAAGCGCTTTGGCGCGGGCGTCTTCACCCTTGGCAACCTTGAGGCCGGGTGCCAGGATTTCGATGCGAGCCTTGAGGTCTTGCGCGGCGGAATCACCCGTCATGCTTTCTTCACCCTCTTCGCCCTCTTCATCTTCAGACTCTTCCGCGTCTTCATCCTCATCTTCGGATTCATCAGCGTATTCATCTTCATCGCCGGCCTTGTTTTCGAGGAGTTTCGCAAGCGCCGTTTCGACGGCTTTCATGCGAGATTCGATCGAGGATTTTTCTTCCTCATCTTCATCTTCGGATTCTTCCTCTTCATCCTGCTCGGCGGCCTTTTTCTTAGGCGCGGGCTTTTCTTTAGATTCTTCCTCTTCATCTTCGCCCATGTTTTCGGCGAAGCCCTTTACGATGGACATCATTTCATCCATCATGCCCTTCAGTTCGTCATAAGAGTCGGCGTCTTTGGCCTTGTCCTCTTTCTTGTCTTCTTTGAGCGCTTCATCAACAACCTTCGCGCCGAGCTTTTTCTTCAACTTCTGAATCAGAGTCTCTTTCTCATCCATCTGGGTATCTCCTTTGTGATCGTTAATTGCGTAGGTCGGCCCCGCGCGTCCTTCATCCACCAAGGCAGTGTGATTGCCGATAATGTTGAATTGTCGCCCCTCACCTTCCCCAGTCTGCTCATACTCGCATTCATACCCGCAAGAGACTTCACGCAGTCCGTTCTTAACGAGTTGAATAGCCATCTCCGAAGTGATGAGTAAATCCGCTTCCAAAACCTCTTCACCGTCGTCGTCTTTTTTAGCGGCCTTGCGCACATTCTGAACGGTGCCATGAGTGAGGTCTTTCCAGTTCTTCGGCCCCACGAAATCTTCGGGGTGACGAATCGTGATCGACTTGCCTTGAAAGCTTGCAATCGTCTGGGGGCGAAACACGTCCTTCGGATCGCGATAAACTTCAATCGTACCCTCTGGGCCAGCTTCAAGCGGAACTTCTGCACGCCCATACGTCTGCCATCCCGTGCGTGCGATCGGCACGCCCAGACAAAACAGAAAGCCTTCCGGCGTCTCTGCAATGTTTTCGGACAGACGTGAAGGGGTGTAGAATTTCGGCATGAACTACTTCAGTTGGCTCGCGAGAGGGAGCATCACGAAACGCATCCCGATCACCGTGTTGTTCGCCGGTGCAGTTGCGACAAGCGTGGTAGTCGAGCTTGAGGTTGCGCCTAGGACGCGAATCAAGAGCTGTGCGCCGCCCGTGGCACTGACAGACTGATTCGGGTCACCAACAATATCGGTGTACAGCGTGCCCGAGCCCGTTGCGAGGGGAGCTTGCACAGTGCCGGTGCCCGTGGTGGGCGTTGCCGTGATGGCAATGAAGCTCTGGCCGGGGCTAGGGGTGAGCCCAAGCGGAAGGCCAAGACTCTGCCAACCGGCCGCCGTCGTGGTGCCCGCTGATGTGATGACGTAGGGATTGCCGGGCGTGAGTGCCGATGTGACGTTGATCGAACTTCCCGAAAGAGGAGAGACAAAACCAGAATACCCGCCGACGTAGCCAAGCCAGTTCGATGCGAGTTGAACAATGATGTAGCCACTCGCTGGGTTTGGATTGCTTGCGGCGGGCGTTGCACTCGTGTGCATGTAAACAGCCGCGATGCCGTTGCCTTTCACGGAGCGGACACCCAGCCCATTCCCATTCGTTGAGTCTACGATGAACGTAGCGTCGATTTGATTTGAGCCGCCGACAATCGAGTTGATCGACGTTTCACCGAACTGATTTTTGAGTACCAGAGAGGGGTAGGGAGGTGAGTAGGTAGCGGCGGAAGCCGAGGTGACTGCCAGCAAAAGCAGCGCGAAAAGTTTCGAAATTTTGATCATGGAATATTTCCCCTTTGAGTTAGGTTAAAGGACTTTACATTTTTTACAATTTAATTATCATCCGTCCGAATCAAACTGAACGTCTTGGTAACACCGACAATTTATTAACGTACCTGCGTGCCCTTGCGTTCCGTCATCAAGATGCGGCCCCTTCCCGCCGTTTTCCGAGTAGGCCACATACTTCCCGTTCATCTTTTTGTGAGACTCGCGCTCAGCACCGTCGAGTGTAGTTCGCCAAATATAACCTTGAGCGCCTACAGCCGTGCCGCGCGCTTGAGTAATTGATGCGTTTGCTCGGGCCGCTTCGGTGCGCGCGATCCGCATAGCAACACCCTCCGTGACTTTACCTGTTCTTGCAAGCTCTTGCGCTATCTCATCCGCACGCGTCCCGTTGTAGAATGCTTCAAGCGCAAGAGCCTGGGCACGCTCGCCCGCTCGCGGGGGAATCGAAGTGATGAGCGTGACTTGCTCTTTCATCAGGGCAAATGCGACCGCGCCCACATCGTTTTCAGCAACCTGCTCGCGAAGTAAGCGCCCGATTTCGTTCGACTGCTTGGCCATCTCTTTGTGCTTAGCCTTGTAACTTTTTTTGTTGGCCTTGTTAATTTGCTCAAGCAGTTTTGCGCTTTGCCGCCTAGCCCACGGCTCGATGAGCTTAGAGTAGTCCTCAAGCGCCTTTTGCATCTCCTTCGGGTTGTGGATTTTGTGCCCGTCCACATGAGCATCCACCAAGTGGGAGCTGGCCCGCGCGACTTTCCTGAGCTGCTTTGCAAACGCATTTTCGGCCGCGCTCGATGGTTTAAACGGCTTTTTTTTGACGGCCATTACACGTCCGCAAGGTCAACTGTCATGTTAGCCATCTTATGAGTGCAATCCGAGAGAAACTGTATCCTACCCTCACGCACAAATGAGTGGCAAACATTGTGCTTGCGCTCTTTGTCGCCATAATCCCAAGTCACCAAAAGGGATGGCCCGAACGTGGGCTTATCGAGGTCGCCATTGAAGGTCCATTGCGGGGTGCTTCGCCCAGCGGCCACGCAAGATTTTCGATACTCATCGGTGTAGTTGACGGGAATCATGTGATCCATCCCGCAACCCGGGCACTCAAAGATATAGGCTTCCATGCCTGGATGCGGCTTACCTTGGGGTGCTTCTAGGCGTGCGATCTTGGCCATTAGTTTTGCTCCATAGTGGGCCGGCGAAGCGAAATGACGTTGCCCGAGCGGGAAGGGTGCAACGCTTGGCGGTTGACTAACACGGGCGACTGCGTGACGTGATCGGGGTTGTTCAAACGCTTTTGCACCTCATCGGAATAGCCCGTGATGTTACAGCGCTTACGGCATTGGCTGAGACTCGGTGTCCAGGTCGCTGAGCCAGCGTGCCACGTCTCAACCCAGCCTTTGCCGCCACACTCTTTGCACTTCATTTCTTACCCCTCACATAATCCCTGATTTTCTTCCACGCACTGTCACCCGTCGCCTGCTTGATCTTGTCGGCGGGGTTGGTTGGCCCTTCGCCTGGGTCACCCGTTGTCGTGCCCGGAGGGCCGGCCGGAGTAGGTGCCAACTCAGGCGGATTCTCATCTAAGTCTTCGGCGTCCTTCACGTCTTCATCCGTGATGTGAGTGAAAAGCCCGCTTGCGGACGATTGCTGTTTCAGCTCTTTCACGAGCACGGCATTGCTGATACCGCCCGCGTCGTGGGCTTCGATCAGAGTTTCCGTGTTGGCTTTCGCGATGTCGGACTTATCCTTTGCACTCATCTGCCAGAGTGGCTTGAAAGTAAAAGTCAGGTCGCTCGGGCAAGGACGGCCAAAGTAGGATTGCCAGAGAATCTTGACAACTTTCTCAATCCCGTTTCGCATTCCGGCTTCTTGCTTAGACTGGATGCCGTCATAATACTGGCGGATATCGCTATCGCCCGTCGCACCTAAGCCGCTCGGCGACTGGCCAAATAACCTCACCATGGGGATGTCTGCCGCGCCCGAAATCTGCTCGGCAAGCTTTAAGAGCGTGTCAGGCAGGCCAGCGAACGAATACTGAGAGGAGTTGTATTCGTCTTCTTTGTCGAGCAGGGTCAACCCTTCATTGTTTTGAAACTCGGCAATCATGTCGAAATTTTGATAAAGCGCTTCCAGCTCTTCGCCCCCGGCCGCGATGATTTCGCGCAGTCCATTGATGCCGATCATGCGAAGGTTAGCCTTGAAGACAAGACCGGACGCCGATGTGGTTGCGGTATCAAACTCAATGAGCCGATCCCACATCTGCTCAAGGATGGATGAGCCCCAAAGCATTTCCGTGATCGCCTGCCAAAAGGGTAGCTCCGTGCCTAGGTGACGGATCACGCGTGAGTGATGCACGCGCACGCGGCCCGCTGAGCCTGCGTCCGTCTCGGAGTTACCGCCCTGAATCTTTGAGGGGTCATTCAAGTTGGTGCCGAGCACGACATCGTAAAACTCAGGCAAGCCCAGGTCGGGGCCAGAGTCTATAAGTTTATCTAAGACGGGATAGAGCTGCCAACGATCGTAGACGGTGAAGCCCAAGAACTGGCCTTTGCCGATCGTATCCACGTCCATCGGGCTTGCGAGATTCTGTCCTTTGATTTGAAACACAGCGCACGATCCACCGTAGAGCCTACCCCATGAGATATTCTTTCGAAGGCTCGGCCAAATTTGAAGGCGAGACATCTGCACCTGGAATTCGGTCACGTCTTCCGCGCCCTCATTGGTGACGATATCAATACCCGCGCGGGTCATATCTTCCGCGATACAATTGATCACTCGGCCCACGATCCACGAGCCACGGTAAGCCGCTTCAAGCTGAATCCGATCGCGCGTGATCAGATTGAATTCATAATGGCCCTGACTCATCAGGTTGTTTTTGCCGCCTGGCGTGCCTCTCGGGTTGACACCCAAACGCGCTTTGATATTCGCAAAGCCGTCGGCCGTGGGGCGTCCCTTACGCACTTTCTTGTCGGCAGTCGGAAAGATGCGCGCGGCTTTTGGCTTAGGCGTTTTACTCATTGTGCTAATTTCCCCCAGAGCTTGACTTTATTCTGATTAGATAGCATGTCCTGGATGGCGTCAAGCATCGGATCAATCTGATCGTCAAACGCATGGCTATCGTCGGCCGTGAATGCTTCGCACTCTTTTACAAAGTCATGAGTGAACGGCGAGTCTTCGGGTAAGTACACCATGTGGCTTTCCATGTAGCCGACTCCATCCATCACGCGAGTCAACTTATCAACGTTACGCTGGATTGCCTCAACTGGAATGTGATTGAGCAATCTGATCTTTTGAATGAGCCCCGTGCCGCTCGCCTTGTCTTCCACCATGAGCTTGCGAAGCGTGCCCCACTTTTTCAGGTCATCACCCGTCTTCACGAACCCTTTGTGCTTGGCCCAAAACGCGATCGTGCGTGACTCCAGTTCAGGCGCTTCCCATTTCCCACGCTCAAGATCAAGCAGGTAGATATTGCCGTCTTCGCCATATCCCCAGCACTCAAGCACGGAGTAGTCGTTTCGCTCTTTGGTTTTTTGGGCCGTGTCGCAATAGATTTTACGCCACTTGATCTTAGGCAAGCTCTTGTAGTAGCGAAACCATTCTCCCTTGATGATATTCCCACCAATAGCTACGGGGTTTTGATTGTACTGGCTTGCGAAGACGTGACGGCTCATGCGTGAACCCGCCTGATCCAAGCCGCGTCCCGCTTCCATGTCGAGCAGCTTTGCGATCGGTTCTTTATAGGGCCAGTAACTAAAACGCCCCTCAGCGTCTTTCGTGATTCGCTTTCGATACTTCGGCTCAAGGCTTGCCACATATTCGTCGTCAATGATGGCTGGGATCACGACAAGCCTGACTTTCTTTCCCAGCGCCCCGCTCCACACAAAGTCGCTTGGGTCTTTCTCATTGATCCGTTGCATGATGAGGATGATCGGCGTGTGAGGGTTGGCCTTACGACTCTCTACAGTGCCCAGTAGCTTACGATTCGCCGCCTGCAATTTCGTCTCGCTGAAAGAGTCTTCGGGCTTGATCGGATCGTCAATGATGATTGCGCCCTGAAAACCTTCACGCATGTGACCCGCGCGAAAGCCGGTGATTTGCCCACCGAGGGAGGTTGCGTACACACCTCCCGCTTTCTTTCCCTCATGCAGGACGTTCCATCTCTTCTTTGCTTTCGAATCGTCCGCAATCTCCATCGGCCAAAAGCGTTGGTATTCGTCCGATGTGATCACGTCGCGAGCCGTCTGGGAATTGAGTAACGCGAGGTCATCCGAATAAGAGAGGTGAAGAAAGCGCGCCCACGGATTGAGGGCAAGGCCACGAGCGATCAGGTTGACGACTACCATTTCAGTTTTAGATGAGCCAGGTGACACGTTGATGATCACGATTTCTTCTTTGCCGTCGATCACGTCTTGCACGACATCGGCGATTAGCATGTGGTGCCAGTTGACGATAAAGTTTTGATTCTGCCGGCCCCGAAAAAACGTGCGAGTGAAATACAAATGCTCGCGCTCTGCGCGTGCCTTCACAACCTGATCGAGCAGATTCAGCGGTTCAGGCTCAACGATCTTTTTCTGATTCTTCAAGGGCGGCCTTAATTTGCTCGGGCGTTGCTTGCGTGATCGTTGCCTGGACCTTGCTTTGCACGATATCCGTGAATAAGCCTTTGTTGCGGCCTAGATTCTCTTGGCTCTTAGGCTTATCCCAAAGCTTCACTTTCTTGACATAGCCCGTGAGTGCGCCCGTGAGGGGATGAAACTTTTCAATCACCTCAAAGCTCGCCACGCACGACGCGATATCATCGGGCCACTCGGCCGGTGGGAGCATTGCACCTGTCACCGGGTGGAGGAGTCGTCTCGGATCGGATACCGCAAGCTCTTTGATCTTGAGCAGGATTTCGTCACCCTCAAGCAGCACGCGTGCGTTGCGCTCATCTTGTAAAACTTTGATACGCGCTTTGATGTTAGGTTTCGTTAAGAGCGCACAGCCCTGCTCTTTGGCCGTGTCTTCGCTGTATCCAGCATCGCGCGCCGCCTGGGCGGCGTTATTATGAGCCGCAAAAGACACGCAAAACGCCTCATAGCGTGCGTCGCGCTCTTTCGTGCCCCGCCTGCTTGGACCCTTCTTTTTCTTCGCCACGTTCACACCCCCGACCTAATAGGTTACAGGGGTTTTAGGCTAGTGGCAAAAAAGTGCTTTTGTCAATCAATCTTTACGTTCACCATCACTGAAATGCCAAGACGTGTACTGTTACAGACTGCGCACTTACGGATGAGCTTAATCGTGATGATAGGCGCTACTCGTGCCGCTCTGTCCTCGAAAGTGGATTTGCCACTCTCAATGTCGGGATCATACCACACGAGCTGATCCAACTTACAATCATGGCAGTACCATGTATCTCCCATCTCTGAAGTTTCAATCATTCGCTTCATCTGAGACTTAAAGTGATCCATATAAGAAAGCCCGATGCCTGGATCAAACGTCTTTTCTGAAAACGGCAGAATGCGATTTAGCGCACTCAACGCGAAGCTCGTTTAGCGCCTCATCCTTCCGCCGTATCAGCTCCTCAAGACTCGCTATGCGGGCTTGGGCGGCGGCGCAGTATCCCGCATTCCGAAGTAACGTCCTACGTTGCTCACTTCGGGCATGTTTAGCCTCCAGCTCCTTCAACCTCTCCTCCGCTGCCTTCAAGCGGGCTTCGAGGTCGGAGATCTTGAACTTGGTTTCAGTATAGAGCTGACGCGCCTCACTTGGGTCCAGGGACTGAAAACCGGCTATCTTAAGCTCTAGTGCGGAAAAGTTGCTCATTAGTCGTCCTCCTTCTTAACCCATATCTCCTAAAAGGTTGGCTTTCTCGGGTTTCTGACCTGGCGTCTCGCTGCGGCATAACGCTTTAGCAATTCTATTTAAGAACTGGGTCCGTTCTTCAAAGAAATCTTGCCACTCCGCATATTCTGGGTTCCGAATTTGCCGGCCCATGACCTCCTCGTCGAGCTGCTTCATTTCTTCATAGTCTCCGGCGTGAGGGCGAGAACGGACCTGGCATTTTCCCAGGCTATCGGTTTACGGCGTTCATACTCGGGGGTTTTTCCGACAGAATCTTTTAGCTCCTTCACGTAGATTAATTCACGTAAAGCCGAGTCCTTCCTCGCCACCAACTCCTCGCGGACCTGGATGGCCTCGCGGACGCTTTCGGGGGTGAGGGCGGCGGCCTCTTGGAGGTCTAGTGCAATATTCATGAGAGTAAAATCCTCATCGGACAGGCGCTTATTCGCAAGTACCAGCGCCTCATCCTTGCGCTTGATCAGCTCCTCCATCTCTTTCTTGCCAGCTCGATACCCCTCGTTAAACGACATGCCCGATTCGAATTCGCCTTGCTCACTCATTTCAGTGCTGCCTTTCGCCTAGTTATTGTGCGCAACTCTTTCACAGTGCGGGGGTTGACATGACTTCCATAGCTCACGGGCATCATCCGTCTTCCATCTGAATAGAGCGCATGCTTCTTCCCGCGCTTAAAGAGCCGAAAACCATGCTCACGCAAGTGACGCTCGATTTGTGCGTTATTCATCTCTAAATCCGATCATGCCGTGAGCCCTCATCACTCCAATAAAGTCTCGGACAATCTCACCAATAAGGGCGGCCTTTCTGGTTTGCACTGCCCATATTTTATAATCGGGGCCAGTGCCGAAAGCCTTTTTCTCCCCATCAGTTAGAGTTTTCGTTACGACATACTGGCCGTCATCTTCAACTATGACAGTAAACTGCAACTGTTCTTTCACTTCATACGCTCCGGCACGAGATAATTTGTGATCACCAACATCAACCCATAGATCAAAATCCCTCCAACGAGCACGGGCACCGCGAGCAAACAGGCCAAACTGTAACGTATAATCTTCATTCGTCCTATCCCTTTTTAATTTCTTGCCTCATGGCATCTGCCAACGCTTTTTCAGTCGTGATCTTGATTCGATCCCACGTCTCATAGAGTGTTTTGCATGGTGACTCATTGTCATAATGCTCGTATTCGATCACGTCGGCGTTGTGAGCGGCCGTCAAAGCATCTTGAAGGCGTGAGCGAAGGCTAGCTATTCTGCCGTAGTGATATCGAACTTGCTTAGGTGTTGGCATCGCTCTTCACCTTAGCCCCGTATTTTTCACATGCGTTCCGCATGTCTGGCACCAACCCTGTGCAATCGCAATTTGTCGATCAAGAGCCCGTCTGAGCGTCTCACTCACATCAATCCCCATCTTCTTTGCCTGCTTGAGCTTGCTTTGATCAAAGCGCACCCCGATAGCCTTCATCGGCTCACTTCGCTTTTTCATTTCTTTCCCCTCTTACGTTTGACCACGCGAGACTTACTCCCGCGCGTGATTGTCGTGTTGATAATTGTATCCCGGCCGCGCGTACCCTTCGCTGGCAACCTCACTTCTATGTGCGTCGTATCGCCGTCCACCTGAATGCTCCACCAAGGTTTGTCCGCCTTCATACACTCTTTCTAATAAGATCAGCCACGATCTTTGACCCGCCCCGGATTGCTAGGTTGACCTCTTTTGCCCAAGGTTGGTGCTCATTGTCCTGAAAAATGTAAGCATTTGATTCGCACACCCTGGCGCATCGCTCGCGCTCTTTGGCGACGGCCTTGTCAATCTCGCTCTGAAGCGGGGGTGTAGGTTGTTGAAACTTTTCGCCCGTGATTGCCGTCCAGAGTTGTTGAAGTAGCTCAGGAGTGACAGGGCTTAGCATCGCTACTCCGAAACGCTGTGACAGATAATCCCGTATATGCCAACGGATGAGCGTGAGGGGATTGCCTGATGACTCACGCGCGTGGATCATCCCGTTAGTAATTGCTTGCTCAAGTGTTTGCGGCGTGCCTTCAGATAAATTCATCTCATACACCTCCTATAAATCTCAGCTCGCATTACAGACGCTTCAGCCATGACGTTGATCATCTGCATGTCCGGGGATTTTTCTGGTAAGTTTTGGATGCCGTAAATTTTCCTAAACTGTCTGATGAAGTACCGGCGCGTGAGCTTGAATCCAAACTTCTTTCTCCATCCGTGCGTCTTGACTTTCTTACGCCGCCGCTTGTTCATTTAACCCGTCTCGGTACTGATGCCTCTTTTATTTTGTCTTTTAAATCCTCAAAAAGTTGGCGAGCTTCACTCATGGTAAGTGTGAGAATATAGCGGCGATCATCCATCCCCATGACAAAAGCAAACCACGCTTCTGCGTCCATTGGGTCACCCACTTGAGGGATATAGGCGCTCTGCAAGTGGATCACTCCATCAGGTGAAAACATGTCATCCGGCAACTGAGTGACCTTGTGTTGCTTATACCTTCCCCTATTCCTACGACTTTTAATATTCATTGGCTGATACTCACAATCACGCCCTGCGAAACATCCACCAAGCAATCGGGCGATCCGGCATAGGCACCAATGGGAAGCGTGTCATTCACTTCGCCAAGCTCAGTACCCGGATGCGTGGGGTTGCCAAGCTCCTGAGTCACCCCGCTTGCCGCGAACGTATAAAAGTAGGTTGGGTAAGTAAGGATAATCACCGTCGTGGCACTATCCCAAGCTTGAAGCGCGTCGCATCCCACCTGGCCGGCCGACGCGGCATAGGTGACAGTCGTCGGAGTGGGGGAGGGCGATGGGCTAGGGGTTGCCGTCACGGTGGGGCTTGGCGTCGGGGTGACAACCGGCGCAGGCGTGCTCACCGTGATGGGCGTGACAATTGCCGTGCCCGAAGCAACAGGCACGGGCGTGACTGCCGTGGAGCTAGCCGGCGCAGGGCTAGAAGCATTACATGCCGAGAGTGTGAGTGCCAAAAGTGCCAATAGTGTTTTCATCGTTCGTTCCTCAACCTTCTGATTATAGCGTATCACGATGTCATACGGATGTCAATACTCATCTGTGAAACTCTTCTTACGCCTGACACCTGGGGGGCGCTTAGTATCACGCTCGGCTTTCGTCTTCAAGGTGTGGCACTCGTGACACATGCCCTGTAGCATTTTAGAGGGTACAAACATGCGCGGGATAAAACCGTCATCTAAATCGCCCACATTGACGATGTGATCCACTTTCAGTTTCGGGGTGCGCATCTTGCATTTCTCACACACCGTATACCCCTCTTTGTCCGTACAGCGGTTGACCACGCATTGCCGGGCATAAGAGCGCTGCCACACGAGCCGGACGGCTGATCTAATCTTCTTTATCTCTAATGGGCCGAGCCCGTCCGTTTTGACTAATTTTCGACTTTTTGCCACTTTTTCTCCTTTTGAGGGGTAACATTGAGCCTACCCGGTAACAAAATACCCAAATACGTCTAATTGAATATGCCCGATGTTACCCGGTTACCCCGTTTACCCCCGATTCCTACGCGCGCCTGTACGGGTACGCGCCCGCTCACGCGCGCACTACCCAACCCCTAACTACTAGATAGATACTATAAAGATCAGGGGTAACAGGGGTATCATTCACAACATTCCTGCAATTTTGCCAGGTAAAAGATGAAATTAAGGTGCTACCCCTTTGGTGTTTTTGAGGGGTAGCAAAGGGTAACACGGGTATCATTCTCCCCTTACCTCAACCCAGCACTTCGCAAGCACTCCATCAATCCGTCGCGTAGTACGTTTATACTTCAAACGCCTGAGAATCTTTCCAATCCGTTTCGCTTCATAGTCGCCCGGATGGCCCATCGGTACATTCTCAATCTCACGCCACACATCCGTCGTCGTGATCGGTGCGCCCCCCGTGCGCGCCTCTAAGAATCGCTTCACGACCACTTCCCACTCATCCGTCCGGTAGCGTTTCTCTTGTTCTCGGTTGGCGATCTTTTCAAGCTCAGGCGTCAAGTACACCGTCTCACCCAACTGGTAGCGCACCACGGCTTCAGCCCAGAGTTGATCTTTCACCGAGGCCAACCACTTGCGTTTCACGCACGTCACGACGACGGGCCAGAATCGACGGTTGCCCGTTTCATCATTGAAATATTCCGAGTTATTGGTTGACCCAATGAAGATGCCCTGGCGAGGGAAGTCCATCGAGCGTCTGCCGTAGGGCGGGCGCACGCGGTCCACTTGCCGCGAGATGAAAGCCTTCACGCTTTCCACGTCGCTTTTGCTGACACTGGCAAGCTCGGCCAGTTCAATGATCCACTTGCCCGTCATCTGATCGACGACATCCTTGTGGAGAATTTCGCCCAAGCTATCCGTAAACCAAGCTTGGCCGGCCAGTGAGCCGAGCGCCATGGACTTGCCCTTGCCCTGGAAGCCCTCAAGCACGAGCACATAGTCAAACTTGCATCCCGGCTCAAAGACGCGCATCACAGCCGCAACCAAGACTTTACGACTTACCGCGTTAAGATACTCGGCTGGCCCACGCGCTCCAAACGCCTCAATAAGCCATCCATCCAGGCGGGGCACCCCATCCCACTCCAAAGCCGATAAGTACCGTCTCACGGGGTGATAGGCGTTTCGGTGAGCCAGTAAAACGTGCGCCTTGAAACAGTTTTCAGTCGAAGGCTCAAATCGGTAGTGGCAGGCAATATAGTGCTGGAGTTGAAGGTCATCGCGGTCGGTTACTTCTTTTCCCTTGACACCCCCATAAGGCGTGTCTTTCAGAAAAAACGGGCGGTTTGCAAATTCGTCATACCCCACCAAAGGTCCGTCTAAGAAGTGATCTAAGATATGAACGACGTTGCGAAGTGATGCCTTGGGCTTGCCGTTACCATCCAAGTCGGGCAAGCGCTCATTGGTTTCATCGCTGATCCGCTTACCTAGCTCAGCGACTTCTTTTTTTGAGGGCTTTTCAAACACGGGCTTATTCTCAAAACGCCGAGCGATGTCTGTCTCGTAACGAGCTTTGAGCAGCGTGTACTTGTAAAGCCAGTTCACGGCCCGAGCGCGATCCCGGCTTTGCGTGTGGTCATAAGCCGCTTCCGCGATCCAGTGATCCGGATTGCTGAGCACACTCAGAATCTCATTATCCGTGAATCCGGCGCGACACATGCTCATAGCGATCGAAAGCAAAGAAGCCGAGCGATCTTCACAACCCTCGCCCGTTTCAATCATCTTGATCATGGGCACGGAAAGTCGCGAGCTATAGAGGTCAACGTCTACGGCCTTGAAGTTGGCAGATTCTTGGCTGGAAGTTGGCAGATTCTTGGCTGGAAGTTGGTACTTTTCTGGCATGAAAGTCGGTAAGTGTTTGACCTTTAAGGGCGAAGCCCAATCGTATTTCATGCCCGTATCGGGATGGATCGAGGGGGGCAAAACGGTTTGTTGACCCGTGCCCATGAAAGCGATTTCCCAGGCTGGGCGAATCCGGTAGCCCTGCGCGCGTTCCTCCGGTGTCAAGGTCTTCATCTCATGCTTACTGAAAGGCTTATCCCCTTCGCCTGGCATGAGCACTTTCACCTTGTAGGTGGAGCTTGCAAACTTCATCGCGCGCATGGGTTTTACGGTTTCGACGTAAACGTGCTTACTTCCGTTGCCGCGTCCACTCATCACGATGGGCGCGGTATCCAGGTCAATGCCCAGCTCCCGAAGTTTTTCATTCATCTCCACCATGGCTTTGCGAGACTTTGATTTCACATCACAGTCAATGGCACCGAGGTACTTCCCTGAGATGAGTTTGCTTGGCTCACCCAGGCGCACGCCCACGTTATAGTTTTTCTCAAATGAGTTTTCTAACTCCTCCCAAAGGGGGAAGGGCTTTTGCGCCCAGCCTTTGGAGGTGACTAGGGGCTTTTTCTTCTTAGGCTCAAGATAAATGAGCGCCATGCCCTTACTATGAAGGGTTTTCAGTTCGGATAGCTTCAAGCTCATACACGCCCCTTCAAGTCTTTTACGGTGAGATAGCCGGCGTGGATCATCAATTCGATGTAGTCGAGTTTTAGGATGCGCGCGAGCACGCGCAGCTTATGCGGACTAATTTCAAACTCCTTTCCATTTTCAATCCGGCAGAGATAGGGATTAGAAATTGCACCTTCAGACAAAGTTTCAACGGCTCGGAGTGAAAGCCCCCAATGGAGTCGAGCGGCTTTGAGTCTTGCATGGAGTTTCATCGTGTCATTTTTCCTTATGAGTGGAAGCCGATAATCAGTCTGCTTAGAAAAAATAGCAATAGACGAAAATAATTATTGCCAAGTCTGCTAACTGGGGTTAGCGTCCGTTTACAAGTCATGGGCACATTGAGTTTTCATAAAGGTAAGTTTTACTTTGATCAGTCTTGCGACTCCGAGTCACGCGCTCGCGCTGAGTCGGGATTGTTATGGGATGCGGAAGCCCTTCGATGGGCTACGCGAAGCGCTGACAAGGCGCTTAAGCTCCGGAGGTTTGCGGATGACAGTGCTGAACGAAAATTTAAAACTACATTCATCACGAAACTGCAACCTCCGGAGTGGATTGAGTACCCCGATCACCTTGAGCCTAAGCTCTTCCAAATTGAGTCCGCGTGGCACGCGCTTTCCCGCACTCCGGCTTACGTCGCCGATGAAGCGGGATTGGGTAAGACGATCACGTCTATCCTTTGCATCAATAGCGCCCCTGGACCTACCCTTATCGTGTGTCCCCCCTTTTTGAAGTACAACTGGCTTGCTGAGCTAAAGAAATGGTTGACGGGCGGATCATCCATCGCGCTCATTGAAGAGGGAAAAGACTTTGATCGAAAAGCTACGCTTAACGCAGACGTTACTGTCCTACCTGATTCATTGCTGGCTAAGGCCGGCCTGGATGACCATTTCAAAAGTCGAGCATTCAAGTGGGCTTTCTTCGATGAGAGTCATCGTTTTAAGGAAGAGAAAGCCCAGCGTACACTGGCCGCAATAGGAGATAATCACCGTGATGGAATTGCCGCCCAAGCCGAAAGAGTCGTCTTACTCTCAGGGACGCCGATACCTAACGGTAGGCCCATCGAGCTATATCCTTTGCTCGCACGGCTCGCCCCCGCCGCGATCGGAAATCGTTCGGCTCTTGCGTTTGGCAAACGCTTCTGTAATGGGCACGAAGTTGTGCGACATGAGGGAAGACGTGTCGTGGTCAATTGGGACTTTCGTGGAGCTTCCAACCTCAAACAACTTCGAAAAGAGCTTCGCGCCGAATTGATGATTAGGCATCTCAAACGTGACGTGCTAACCGAGCTTGAGCCAAAGACGCGCAAAATCATATTTTTAGATCGCCCCTCACGGCTCAACAACTTTGAAAAGCGGATACTGAAAGACTACTCCCTAGATGAGCTGATGACCTCGCACGGCCTGGGCGACATTGCCAAGTACCGTCGCGAGATTGGGGTTGCTAAGATTAAGCCCGCACTTGAAATCTTGATTGATCATTTGGAAAACAATCCTGGCAAAGTTGTCGTGTTTGCTCATCACATCGAAGTAGTGGAACGATTGACGGATGGCTTGGTGGACTACGCGCCCCTCATGATTCGCGGCGGGATGACGGCAAAAGAAAAGGCCGAGCGTGTGCGCCTCTTCCAAACTGTTAACGCTCACCGCGTGGTCGTAGGCAACATTGATGCAATCGGGATTGGCAATACTCTGACTGCCGCACCGGATGGGTTTTTTGTGGAATGGTCTTGGCAACCCGGAGCAAACGAGCAGGCCGAAGACCGCTTGCACCGGATGACTCAAGCCTACAACTGCTATTTTCGCTATCTCACGATGCGTGGAAGCTTAGATGAACGAATGCTCTATAGTGTGCTCGACAAACAAGAAAATACGGATGAGGTGATGGCATGAGTATCAAAGGTTTTATTGTGGTGACTTGTACTAAGATCGAAGGGGATTCCCGAGTGCTGATCAATGTGGATTACATTTCTGATGTCCACACGGCACGTCCACTGGGTCAGGATAAGCAACCCTACACGGCTGTGACGATCAATGGCGCGAGCCACATCCCATGCAAAGAATCCTATGATGAAGTTTCAAAGCTCATCGCGGAAGCAAAGTCCTAAAGTGTCCCTCAAACTAGAACGAAAGGTAAGAAGAAAAATGTCAGAAAATCTAAGTAGGTCCATCAGTGTCACCATTCCGAATCCCACGGCCGCCCAGCTCGCTATCATCAATAGTCTTTTGGATAGCGACACGGCTACTCTCGCTAAGCGTACTCGCAAGTCTGCCCCTGAAAAGACCGTGAGCGACGATGAGGATGAAGACACGGGCACCGGCAAGGAAACCTTGAAGAGTTTGAAAAAGTCTCTCAAGACTCTCAAGGATGAAGCGGAAGATGAAAGCGAAGAGTCCGATGACGACGCCGAAGAGGATGAAGAATCGGATGAGGGCGAAGATGAAGATGACGTGGACACGGGCGACACGATCACATTCGCTGAAGTGAAGGCGGCCATTGATAGGTATGGCGATCGGAAGCCTAAAGATATGGCGGCAGTGCTTGCGGGCTTCAATGTGAAGTCCACGCGTGAACTGAAAGAGACGCCTAAGAAGTGGGAACCCGTGTACCGCAAGGTCATGGCCAAGATCAAGCTGCTCAAGAAAGCCAAGTGATCCGTGGTAAAGAAGACTACACGTTTTGACTATGTGAAATATGATGACAAGGCTTTGCTTATTCAAGATGAGTTTAAGCAACGTGTATTTCACTTAGAGCAGGCAATCGACACCGAGTTGAGTAGTCCAAGGGCTAAGGCCATTGCGCTTACGAAACTGGAAGAGGTCTACATGTGGATTGGTAAGGCCATTCGAGATGATCAGATTATCCGAAATGATCTGACTGAGCTGAACGAATCGAGACGATAGTTAATCGAGTGGCGGCGTGGGAAGCTATGGACCGGACCCCGGTTGAGTCTTTTAAAGCTCAGGGTGTGGTAAGAGTAATCTCCACTCCATTGGAGACACGCACCGGCTTAAGTCGGAGCTTAGAAATAGGGACGCTGAATACTAAGCATGGCTGGGGTCGCATCCAGCCCACTCGACATTTTGAAAGGCAGATATGGAAAACAAGTTACCCCCAGGTGCGGGCGCTGCTCGGCCGCTACTCAACATCACGGCGGACAATCCGTTTCAGCGGCAGGCCGATGAGGCCACGGTGTTTGTCATGGCTGGATCAATGCTCAGCATGTACATCGCGCTTGCAAATGAAGATCACGATACCGTCAAGCGCGTGATGTCCGCTTTGGCCGATGTGTTTGCCAAGGACCCAACCTTTATTGAGCGGTTTAAGAAAGCTCAGCACGCCGTCATGGACAAGTACAACCAAACGGTGAAGGCCGAAGAGGATAAGAAAAAGTTGGTGCTATGAATGTAACTGAGCATGAGCAAGCCATTGTAGTGATTTTAATTCTGATCATCCTATTGAGGTTGGTAAAATGATCGCACGCACCTGCCGACGTGGGCACCGAGTCACGGAGCAAAACAGCTACGTCTGGAAATAGAATGTGAAGACAAAGAGACGCGAGCGGATCGTGTGCGCGACATGTTGCAAGCTTAGGGCGAAGGAACGCTACATAGCGCGAGTGCGCGCTAAGGGCAAAACGTACACACCAATGGAGTCAAGAGAATGAGTGAAACGCAAGGGGTAAAAGATGACGCGGAAAAGAATCAATTGGACCTCCTCTCGGCAACCTGGATCGAAGGCGTGGGAAAGGTCCTTACGTTTGGAGCTAGGAAATATGCAGCTCATAATTGGAGAAAGGGTATATCGCGTTCCCGTCTCTTGGGCGCAGCTTTCCGTCACCCTTTTGCCTACCTTAGAGGTGAAGATTGCGACGCCGAGACGGGTCTACTCCATCTTTATCATGCATCGTGTTGCTTGATGTTTGCCGCCGAGCTACACGAGACGCGGCCGGATACAGACGATCGCGTTAGGGTGATACTTCACAAAGATCAGACCTCACTCAACGGTGATAAGTCTATAGACCTATACAAGAGGTGTGGAGGTGAGTAGCCCCAAATACTATCTTGGGTTTGTCTTCGATCGCTTCGATACGGTGAATCTGCATTGCACGCACGCCTACTTTGGCACGCTCAATGCGGACAATCTGAAATTCATCACGACAACCGTGGACTACCTTTTCTACTCTCATGGACGGGGCGTCGGGCTACGCCATGCGGTGTTTGATAAGCTTGAGACATTCAAGCATCAGGATGGCGAGAGTCGCGTACTGCTCATGAAAGATCGGCTTGTGCTTCAGCCCTTTGCTCAGATTCGCGCCTATTTTGAAAGCCGCGACCTGATCAGCACAACCTATCCCTTTCGCCCACACGTCACGATTGGTGAGCGCGATATAAAGTCCATCAGTGGGTTTTTTCATAGTTACGTCCTTGTAAAGGATGGCGAAGTGGTCAAGCGTTGGTTGCTCAGAAAAGACACGCAAGGGTACTCGGGCGTGCTGCAGGACACTTATGAAATCACCTAGTATCTTTAAGCCTTATATGAAAGTGAAGGACCCAGACAAGGCTCACGCCAAGCTTTCGGCAAGTGGAGCTGAGCGCTGGATGGGTTGTCCTGGCTGTGTGCGCGAGAGTGAAGGCATCCCGAGTGTTGAGAATGAGGCGTCTACTCGTGGCACCAATACTCACACGCTGATGCAATTCATCCTTGAGAATTATTCGAGCTGGGAGCGCTTGATTGCGCGGCCTGATGCGAAGGCATTCAAGGACTTCATCGAGTATGACGACGCCATGCTTGTGAGCGCCATGGTTGGCGTGAAATACGTTTGGGCTGAGCGCGAGAGGATGCTTAAGCGCAACGGTGTTGAGCCGATCATGCACATTGAAAAGAAACTTGAGCTTGAGCGCGTAGGCTTCGGGACAAGCGATGTCATCCTCTATCAACCGTTTGGTGTGCTCCACGTGATGGATTTTAAGAACGGTGTCGGAGTTGTCGAGCCCGAGGAAAATTATCAGGGCTTGTATTATGCCGTAGCGGCGGCTGATCTTCACGCCTGGGATTTTAGAGAATGTTGGATCACGATCATCCAGCCCAATGCCCCCCACAAAGCCGGGCCGATCAGGACGTGGAAAACGACGCCCGCACGTCTTGAGCAGGCTCAGCGGGAGTTTCGAATCAAGGCGCGCGCTACTCAAAAGCCCGATGCCCCGCTTGTCATGAATGCCAAATGGTGTTGGTTTTGCCCGGCTCGGCAAACTTGCCCAGAGCAACGCAAAGCGAGCCACAAGAAAATAGCGGGGAGATTTGAACGATGAGTAAAGAAGAGCAGAGTGACACGATCGTAGAAGCCGGGCGCGAGATGGCAATTTCTCTTATGGAGAGTGCCATTAGTAAAGCTGAGAATGAAGAGCAAGTGAGTAATCAGCTTGCACTACTTCAAATCACAGCAATCCATATCCTTGCTACATCCGCTTTCAACCGAATGCAGCAAATGGGTCACACCTATGAGCACGCTTTTAGCTTAGTGAAAAAGGGATTTGATCTTGAGATGGAGTTTATGAATCAAGCTTTAGTGGAGGGGGAGCTTGACTATCATGATGCGGGCAAAGAGCCTAAGCAAATGAAACCCACCGCACCGGATGGAGGACTACACTAATGGATCAAGATGAAACTGTATGCGTGATGGCACTCAATCGTGATGAGACGTGGACCTTGGTGGAAGTGTTCAAGGCCGCGATCGAAGTCCATGAGGAGAATAAATGGACGGGTGTGAAGGTGCCCACTCAAATGAGAATGAAGCAACTGTTACGCAAGGCTGAGCTTGCTCTACGCAATCCAGATTTTTAATGTGTCTGTAAACGAAAGGAACGAACGAAATGGCAACTAAGAAAAAAAGTAAAAAGAAACCGTCAGTCGAGATGACCCTATGGGATGTCATCTTAAGCTATCCTGATCTTCACGATCCTAAGCCCTTCAAGGGGAAAATCTATTATCGCACGGACTGCCTGATGGATGAAGATCATCCCCAGCTTGCAGACCTTCGCGCGGCGATCAAGTCAGTCAAAGTGAAAGCTTTTGGCACTGACAAGAGCGAGTGGCCTGAGATGAAAAATTTCATTCAGGATGGCAATGCGCGGGAAGATCAAAAGGGCTATGCCGATAAGAAGTACATCACGGTAAGCACTCAGACGCCCGTGCCTGTGATTGATCTTAAGGACAAGCCTTTCAATCCGCAATCGGTGAAGGGCGGCATGTTTGCTAACGTCGCCATTCGCATCTCGGCGTGGGAATATGACGGCGATGAGGGCGTGTCGATCTATTTGCAAGGCGTTCAAATCGACACGAGCAAGGCAAGCTTGAACTTTGGCGGCGGGAAGTCTGTCAAGCAAATGTTCAAGCGCGATGACGATGACTCGGAAGATGAGTCGGATGAAGACACCGAGGCCGATGAGTCGGATGAGGATGAAGACGATCAACCGCGTAAGTCGAAATCTAAAAAGCGGAAGGCCGCTGATGAAGATGAAGACGACGTGGGGGATGAAGAGGAGGATGAAGCCCCTCGCAAGTCCAAGGCTAAGAAGAAAAAGCCTATAGACGATGAGGATGAAGACGACACCGATGCCGATGAGTCGGATGAGGATGAAGACGACGCCCCGCCTAAGAAGAAAAAGAAACGGCCCGCGCGTGACGACGATGAGGATGAAGAGGAGTGAAGTTTGATCGCGTGATTTGAAATCACTGCCCGTGACTTTCGTCATGTGATCAGGGAAGGCTACGCGGAATTATGAGCCCGCGTGGCCTTTTTATTGGGGGATAGATGGCCGAGCTTAGGACAGTCCTAGACTATGAAACACGATCGCGCGTGCCGCTTGAGCTGGCCGGCGCGATCACCTATGCCCAGCATGAAAGTACGTCGATCTTTTGCTTAGGCTACAAGATCGACGACGGCCCGGAATATCTCTGGATACCCGAACGTGCCCCCATGCCCGATGATCTTTGGCGCGCTTTCAAGTACGGTACACTTGTCGCCCACAATGCGGGATTCGAACGTGCCATCACGCGCTACACGCTTCCTCGATACCCGCTACTCACGGCCAAACAAAAGGGCGTGCTTGCTCATATCCCAGCCAGCCGTTGGCGCTGCACAGCCGCCAAGGCCGCCATGTGCGCCATGCCCAGAGGCTTAGAGATGGCCGCCAAAGTGCTTGAGCTTCCAACTCAAAAGGACAAGCACGGCCACACGCTCATTAAGAAGTATTCCAAACCCAGGAAACCCTCAAAGAACAACCCCAAACTATGGTGGGATGATCGCGATGACCTGCGTGACATCTATCGTTACTGCTTGATTGACGTGCAAGCTGAGTATGAGCTGGATCAAGCGTTGCCCGATCTTTCGGACTATGAGCAAAAGGTATGGGAGCTAGATCAGAAAATTAACGATCGTGGGATATTGATCGACATCCCCACGGTGAAGATTATCTTGAAGATGATTGCCGAAGAAACCGGCAACATCACGCGTGGCATTCAAAAGTTATCTAATGGCACCATTGAAAAGGCTACACAAAACGCTCGAATGCTGAAGTGGTTGAATGATCGCGGCGCGGAAATGTCGAATCTCCAAGCGCAGACGATCCGCGACAAGCTTGTAGAAAGGCTTGCGCCCGACGTGCGGCAAATGCTTGAGTATCGCCAGGGCGGCTCAAAGACATCCACGGCCAAGTATCAGAAGATGATCTATGCCGTGGGTGAGGACAATCGCGCGCGTGAGCTGCTTTTATATTGTGGAGCTACGCCCACCGCTCGGTGGAGCGGAAAACGAATCCAGCCCCATAATTTCCCACGCCCTACTATCAAAGGTTTCAATTCTGATGAAGCCATCGAGCTGATCAAGAGCGGTGGACTTGAAGCCCTTCGAAAGAAGTATGGGCCGGCAAAAGTGATGGATGCGCTCGTAAGCGCTATCCGGGGAATGCTGATCGCAAGCGAGGGGTATGAGTTGTTTTGCTCAGACTTTGCGGCCGTGGAAGCGCGGCTTGCGTTTTGGGTAGCTGGGCATGACGCGGGAGTGCGAGCGTTCGTTGAAGATCAAAAATTATATGAAGATATGGCCGCAACCATCTTTGGGATGGACATCAAGGACGTTGAGAAAGAAAGCTTAGAACGATTCATCGGGAAGGAAACTATTCTCGGGTGTCAGTACGGGATGGGTCCGCCGAAGTTCGTTAAGCAGTGCCACGGCAAAGGGAAGGTGATCCCGCTCCCGATGGCGAAAAAAGCCATTTATGCCTACCGTAAGAAACATCACCCCGTGCCTACGGCCTGGGCCAACATCGAACGTGCCGTCATCAGTGTCGTGAGCGGCCGTAAGAAGCGGGTGAGCCTGCACAAGGTCACGATGTACATGAGTGGAAACTATCTGTGCATCAAGCTCCCATCGGGACGCCGGCTCAGGTACTTCAAGCCACGTCTCTCCCACAAGCAGCTTGCCAGTGGGCGCATGGTGCCCCAGGTGAACTATTGGGCATGGGATGCGAAGTATGGCTGGGTTGAAGTCCGAGCGTGGGGCGGAATTTTCTTCAATCACATCGTGCAGGGAATTGCGCGCGATCTTATGGTTAACGGCATTCTCAATATCGACGCCGCCGGATACCGCTTTTTGCTTTCTGTCCACGATGAAGCGCTTGCCGAGCGTAAAAAAGGATTTGGAAACCTCTCAGAATTCACTAAACTTATGGCAGGCAATCTGCCCGAGTGGGCGCGTGGGGCACCTATTCGGGCAGAAGGCTGGACGGGACAACGCTACCGTAAGTGAGGTGTGTGCGTGGGCAAGAGAAAAAAGCGCTGCCGAGTGCTGAGCTGTAAGCAGGTCATCAAGCCTGAGTTTGAGCTTTGCTATATGCATCGCAACTGGCGCGACAAGCTCGCCCCGCTTGAATTAAAGCCCGCGCCTGCTTTACCACTCCCGATCCGATTCTTTTGTGATGTGTGCGGGACAAGTAGTCCGTGCACGCATTGCCGGCAATGTGGCCATAAGTGCGATGAGATTGACTAGGTGTCGGCGGCTAGAATCGAACTAGCGACCATCTCGGTGCCATGAACATCACGCGATAGCTCTACCACTGAGCCTTACGCCGACACCTTGATTGTAACAGGGCTAGGTGAGTTTCATAGCTTTCATGATGACGGCGGCACCAATTTGACTACTCACTTCGCTTGCGTTCCACACGCCGTCACTTTGAAACTTTCCGCAGGTGTACTGATCCGAGCCTGAAAACAAATAGGGCAAGCCCGGCGTCGCAGTCATCTCCCACTCGCCTAAGCCATTCCATTGATCAAAGAACTTAAGTGCGCTTGGAACGTCCGTGATCACGAGTGAGCCCCAGCCGCTTGGGTCCTTATACTCTTTCAGCGCGGCAATAGCGGCGTCAACGAACTTGAAAGGGGGGCTGAGTGTTGGCGCAAATTGCGCCATGATGTGAGCAGGCACATCCACCGTATCGGCCGAAAGCGGGTCACCGTTAGCCAGGTGAGTGTCAAAATCGCAACTCGATTCCATCGAATGGAGAATGCCGACAACCCACCAAGGGATGTTGAAGACGGTTGAAATCTGCCCGTAGAGTCCGGAGTTGATCGCAATCTTGTTTGCGAGTACCGTGGCCGGCACGCTTATCGGCCCATTGATTTGCATGGCCTGATACTTTTCCAGGTAGTAAGCGAGCCGAACGGAAGTAGGTGGGATTTTCATTGGATCGCTCGTGTCAACGTGATGTTGCAATAAGTGAGCAGTCCTTGATTGTCGATCGCGGAAAGCGCTAGGTAGTTTTCAGTCTCAGAATACGGCACAAAATATTGCGCGCCCGATGTGCAGGCCACGCCTTTGCCGGCCGCGATGATACTACAAAAGGCAGGCGCGCAGGTGAGCCCCCCTTGCGAGTAGTGAGACGTGCAGGAGGTGAAGACAGGGGCTTGCGTGGTTGCTGACTGGCGAGCGGCGCAATAATTATAGATGGCAAGCAGGGAGTCACCTTGCGACGTAACGGGATAAACAATCATGCCCTCGCTCGCGGAAAACGCTTCCGTCGTAGGCTTAGGGTGACTAAACCAACTTGAGGGCATTTGGCATTCGAATTGGTTTTGATCGGGGTCCGACGCACAGACATTGATCTTTGGGCCAGAGCCGCAAGAGGTGACAAGCAAAGCGGTGAGTAGCCAAAGAGTGAAATTTTTCATGGAAGCTTTCCGAAAAGATTGGAGATGTTTTGAGTTGCGGCTTGACGATCGGCTTCGGTCTTAGCTTGAGCGAGTTGCCCGAATGCGCCGGTAGCGTTTGCGATGAGCGTGCCGGGATTGCCCCCCGAAATCGTGTCGGCCCATTTCCAGAATATAAGCATGAGTTGCACGATGCCGGGAAGCGCTGTGCAAATGCCGATGATCGCCGTCCAGGCCGAAGCTTTCGTGATGACGGTTGCCGCGCTTGCGGCGTCACTCGCTAACGTCTCAATATCGGTCGCGAGGTTTGCGGCGGTAGTGGCCGGATCAGTCGATGGAGTCGTGGTCATGGTGTTTTCCTCTTAAAGCGATCCCAGAGCCAAGACCATTGCCAAGGTGGAGGAACGTGGAGAGCCACGAGAGCAACTACCGTGAGGTGAATCCACTCTCGTGACTCCTTGAGCGAGTTAAGGACAAGCTCACCACGATCCATATTAAGACTTGAACGCCGCCACAAGAGCTTCAATCGGAGCAACGGCACCGACGATCAGCTCGGCAACGGGGAAGAGTGCGCCGATGATCGCTTGCGCCTTGGCACTCTCGAAACTGAAGTCCGTGATAAGCAGCTCCGCGCCGCCCTCGATATCAGTCGGGGTGACTTTGATTGCGGCCAGTTCGCTACCCAGCGCCGAGGCGAGCCCAGCAAACGACACGACTTGCGGGAGCAAGCCGGCCGACGCGCTAAGCTTCTGAACAAGACTTTGGCCGCTGGCGGCGAAGATCGTGCCGAGTGAACCGACGATAGCAAAGAGGGCCGCGAAAGCAGGGTACTTAGATTTAAAAGCGTTCATGTGAAATATCTCCTAGTTTGGTTTGCAGTTGACTTACAGCTTGGGGCTACTGCCCAGGTTTGTCAAATCGCTTATCGCGTCTGATGACCATTCCGGCCGAAGCGTCGGGGATCACCGTCAAGTCTTTAGCGGTTATCGACTCGGAAATACCGAGCTTATTTTCAATGCGTGCAAGTCTTGCGTCTACACGGAAAACGTAAAAGGACCCGGTGATTGTGGCACCCACGCATACGACAAAAAGCGAAGCCATCAATCCTAAAGACACCGTAGTTTGATCATCAATCCGTGACTGCTGTGACTTCATGTTCATCCTTTCAGCTCATTCCGTGAGTTGAGTTCCAAATATAAATTAGAGCTAGTGTTAGGGCAACCCAACAAAAAAGTTCTAGTTGCCTCACTGGTAGTGGGGAATCACAATAATTTTTCCTGCTGACCCCGTTCCACCGGCACCCCCGGTACTGGTAGCCCCTGCACTGCCCCCGGCCGCCGTTCCACCAATAGCATAAGTGTAGGTGGACGCTAGGGTGCCAGTAATGTAGAAATGTAGATGCCCGCCGCCGCCGCCCCCGCCCCCGCCGTTGTTTGCAGCGGCACCCCCCGCGCCGCCCCCGCCCCCGCCGCTGTTTGCGCTTGCAGCGCTACCACTGATATTTCCGCCTGCAGCACCCCCGCCGCCCTCCATACCATATGCACCCCCACCGCTGCCGCCAACCGAGGTAACACCCGAAGTGCCAGTCTGTCCCCCGCCCTGCCCAATTGATCCAGCAACTTCATCAACTAGTGTGCCAGAATTGAGAGTAAACCCACCGGATGACCCTCCACCTGATCCATTTCCACCTGCTACCCCAAGACCGCCGCCAGCCGCCGTGTTTTGATTAGATGACGTGTTCCAAGTAGTATTATTTCCAGCGGTGCCATTGGAGGAGTTGCCGCTACCCCCGCCGCCGCCGCCGCCCCCTCCTCCCCACATTTCAACTTCTAGGTACAGCGGTGACGGATTAGTGGGTGTTGTGTAGGTAGTGCCTGACGTTAGACGTGAAGGCCCGGGGACAGTGAGAGTAATGGATGGAGTATTCCAACTCCCATCCCCACGCCAAAACGTGGTGGAGCTAGCACCTGTCCCTGAGTTCAAATTTCCTACAGGTAGGTTTCCAGTGACACCGCCCGCACTGCTAGTGGCTAGATTAATTGCCGGAAGAGCGAATGATACACCCGCGCCATTGTGCGTGGCCACAAGCTGAGGAAATGCAAAATTAAAAGTGACAACATTGGTGGAGTCAGTTGACCCCTTACTAGTAGTAGGGGGTAAGCCCGCCTGAGCAGCAAAACACCAAAATAAAAGAATCGCAGTAAGTTTTCTCATTGTGAAAGCACCCATTGAACATCCATGTAATCGGACGTGGCCGTGGTAACGGCGATCATATGCAAGTAAGTGCCTGCACCCACCGGAATATTTTCCGACCTACCTGGCTCACAAAGCATTCCGAGCGTCGTGGACAAAATTGCCGTGGTTGAATTTGAAAAGCCCCAGCGTAGGTTATCCGAGTTTCCGCTTTCGCATTCCACGATGGCCGCAACGGCATTCGAAGGCGCGGCAAGGTTGGTTTCCGTGCCCGTGATGCTTTGGCGCGCCGAAAGCGTGGCGTTGGCGTTGACTGGGGCTTTTGTACTTACGGTGCCTGTCACCGTGGTGTTGAGATTTGCGGCCGTCGCTTGAGTGACGGTAACGCTCGTGGGGGGCGTGAGCGTAGTGATTTGAGCGGCGGGAAGCACAACGGGCATAGATGCAGCGGCTAGGGCTTGTCCTTGCGCGGGAAGGTTAGTTGCGAGCGTTGCAAGTGACGTGTTTCCCGTCGTTTGAAGAGCGGAAGTTGATGCACCCGTGGGTAGGCTTACCGTGCCCGTCACATTTCCAATGTTGCCGCCCGCTTGAAGAGGCGTGCCAAGTGTGGTGTTGATCGTCGTGAGCGAAGAATCTTTTGCGAGGGCCACGCCCGAAGGCCCAACTACTGTAGCGTTTAGGCTCGCGGCAGTCCCTTGAGTAGCCGCAAACGAAGTATTGCCGATTGAGCCGCCCGCCTGGAAGGGGCTTCCGAGCGTGGTGTTGATCGTCGTAAGAGAGGAGTCTTTTGCGAGCGCTACACCGGAGGGTCCGACTACGCTAGCGTTGAGATTTGCGGCCGTCGCTTGAGTGACGGTAACGCTCGTGGGGGGCGTGAGCGTAGTGATTTGAGCGGCGGGAAGCACAACGGGCATAGATGCAGCGGCTAGGGCTTGTCCTTGCGCGGGAAGGTTAGTTGCGAGCGTTGCAAGTGACGTGTTTCCCGTCGTTTGAAGAGCGGAAGTCGCGGCCCCTGTAGGGAGAGGAACTGTAGAGAGGGAAACCGGCTGAGTCGTTTGCCAAAAAGTTCCCGTCACTGGGTACGACGTTGGAAAGTTTCCCACGTTTACCGAGTCTGTACCGCTTGAAAGAGTCCAGGTGCGCCCGGTAGTCCATGATCCGCTTTGAGCTGCACTGATCAATGTGGGGGGAGTGAGCGTTGTGAGCTGAGCGGCCGTTAGCACAACGGGCATAGATGCAGCGGCTAGGGCTTGTCCTTGCGCGGGAAGGTTAGTTGCGAGCGTTGCAAGTGACGTGTTTCCCGTCGTTTGAAGAGCGGAAGTCGCGGCCCCTGTAGGGAGGGGCACCGTGCCCGTGAGCGTTGTGACCTGCGTTCCATTTGTCAAATCTGCCAAGATCGACGCCAAAGAGGTATTGCCCGTGCTTTGAAGGGATGACGTTGCCGCACCCGTAGGGAGTGGCCAAGACGCTGCACTCACGGGTTGAGTCGATTGCCAAAATGTACCGCTTACCGCTTGAGTGCTGGGGAAGTTGGACACGGCAACTGTACCGCTTACGGGCGCGGGCGACTCAAGCTCAGAGAGAATACTTGCCAGTGTTGTATTGCCGGTGCTCTGAAGGGAAGACGTTGCAGCGCCCGAGGGGAGTGGAAGCCCTACCGCGCTGATGGGCTGAGTGACAGCAGACGGATCAACCTTGAGCGCGCCGGCCCCCGACACCGTAGCCTGATTCACGCCTGCTGGGTCCGTGACTACGGTGGATGGGGAGTAGCTTGCAAGCGCCGTAGTGGACAAAAAAAGCGCGAAGAAAAATTTATTCATACAAGTACCCATCCTATTGAGGTTGGCAAAAAAGTAAACGACGTGCCCACGAATAAGTTAACCTCACCCACGGACACACCGCGCACAATGATTTCATCTTCCCCTTGCGGGATAACATGTTGAATTGACGTGCTTGCGTTCACTACAGTAATAGTTGATGCCTCATCGCCGTTCAGCACTGTAGAAATAAGGGGGAGCGTTTGGGTTGTCGTCGTGTTTCCAGCATCCACTACCGTATAGGTCTGGGTATTCGGGATTGTGCCGCTTTCATCCACGACGGCCACGATGCCCGCTGAGCCGGCCGGCCCTGGCGGCCCAGGCAAGTAAACCTGAACGGGGCACCCGGTGTTGAGGTCAATAATTTCTATCAGCCCATCACAACACTGATCATCGTCATCTAAGTTGCAAATTTTCACCACTTAGAAGCCCTCCATCGTGACTTGTGGAGAGACGTACATAATGCCTTGAATGATGCGGGTGACGTTGCCAATTGTGTCTTCCATCTTCACATCAAAGACAAACTGAGTGGTTTGTCGCATCGGTTGAAGTGGATCAGAAATAGAAGTGACGATGGCCGACGTGATGGAGTTGGGCAAGCTCCATCCCACTTGCCCCTCATTGCTCGTTTGATTCAGAATATCAAAAACAAACTCGGCCACAACCGGCGAGTCCAGCGCAGTTGAAGCGCGCATCTCACCCTTGAAGGTATACCCTGAAATATTGATAGGACCCGAAACCCCGGAAATCTGAATGACGGTATTGAAGTCATCCCCCTGATTGAGCAGAATTCCGAGATTTCGAGTACCCATGATTCACCTCAAGTTTTGATAATATAATTCACTGCGACGTTGGCAGGCGCGGTTTCGATTCCAGTGCGGGGCGTTCCATTCGTTCCATCACTAATCGGTAATGCTACACCATTACCAGTAGGGCGGTTTCCAGTAGGCGACGACTGGATATAATCAACCGTTACACCCGTACCCGTAGCGACTGTGCCAGAAAACACCGTTTGTTGATGATCGTGCCCCTGCATCGTGTCGCCACTTGTGGCACCCAGAGTTGCCGCGTGAGCAATGCCCCCGATCGTTTGAGTGCCTGCGCCGCGAGGAAACACACCCGCAAGATTAGGAATACCAAACGTCGTCGATCCGTCACCAACACCGTAGGTTGTTCCGATCACTGCAAACAACGCCGCGTAAGTAGTGCGTGAGACAGGTGTTGAGGTATTACAGAGTAAGAACCCAGTCGGGGCAGAGCTTCCGGCGAAAGCCAATATCGCGCCTGTGGGCGCAGGCCAGACTTGGGTCATCAGTGCTTGGATATTAGCGGGCGTTCCATCATCGTTACAGTTGTCGCCCGTTTGATTCACCAGAAACTGAGCGACCTGCGACGCGATGTAACACGCTTGTCGAAGAGCCTTGTTATTGAACGCAGAGCTTGCAAGACCCGGTTGATTTCCAATCGGGAGGTTAGGGTCTGCCGCGTAGGCGGTTTGAGATTCGACGTTGGCACCCGCGCCCGTGGCGAAAGGTAAAAACTGATTAATACCCATAGCTATTTCTCTCCTTTAAATTTAAAAACACGGCGGTAAACCTGAACGATAAGGCTACCGCCGTGCCTCTTCCCGCTAAGGAAACTTTGAAAATTAAGTTGGCGCAAGTTCAATCCCCCACGATCCGTCATCCCATCCTTGAATGAAACTGTTTTGGATGTCCCATCCAAACAGCGGGCCAGTGTTAGCCGGCACGACATATTCAGTGATCCCCACACCTTCGGGCTTAAGCGGTAGGTATCCGCCCCTCAAAAGCGCGAGTGTCAGTGAGTCAAGCACAGCTCCTTGGACAATGAAAGTGTAAGTCATATTTTGATTGTCCTGAATCAAAATATTGAAGCCTGGGAAAAGCTGACTCCAAATCGTGTACGCGCCCTCCGTCGTCCCATCCCAGTGATTTGCAGCGATTCGAGCTAAAAGGAGAGTCAGGTAAACGTCATCAGGCAGACTGACAAGAGACGTAGAGTCGTCCACGCTCTGCCATATCCCAGAATCCCAACCGACCGATGCAGCTCCATCCCAAGTGAAAAAGATTCCCGTGATGGGAACTTGTAATATTCGAGAAACCCCTACCCACTCACCGATGATATCGAGCTGATTTCCAACCGGAGGAGTAGCTAGGTCAAAAAGAGGAATCATCGAACTCATCAACGCCTGAACCTGTACGGGCACGCCTACGCACGCTGCGATCACGGCCGCAAGGTTGGGTTGCTTTTGGTGTTCAGAAGTGAGGAGATTCTGATAATCCTGTACTGTGTTACTCATGTGACAATCACCACGTTCGAAGCCAACGAAATAGGGATGGCGTTGAAAGCAAGGTCAATGTTTCCACTTCCAAAACCGCCGCCTGAGAGAGTTGAACCCGAAAGCGAAAGGGCGCTTGAAGACTTTGCAAGCGTGATCGCGTCGCCGGCTGGCCCTGGCTGTGCCGCCGTAACGGTGAGGATAAGCCCCGTCGTATCGAGCATGTAGGTACAAGTCACCAAGTTGACATCGGTTGAAGCGTTGAGGAAGGCAAGCAGGTTTGCGGCCGTTACTGTGTCGGATGCTCCGATTTTGACTTGGTTCCCGGTTGGCGTTCCGGACACAAACGTGATGGCAGTGCCCGCGATCGTAAGCGTGTCGCTGTTTGCCGGATTTGAGCCGAAGGTAACGGTAGCGTCTGCGCACTCGGCAAGCTCAATCGAATCGACAAGGAACGTGCCAGCTTGAGGAGTACCGTAGAGATAGGCCGCCGCATAGAGCTGAGTGATGATCACGCTACCACCGATTGGATAAGCTTCGATCGCTGCCGCGACGGCCGCCTGAATAAGCGCTTCCGTGCTTGTGACCCAGCCCGTTCCCGGCGTGATAGTGACTTGAGCTGCGATCAGATTGGTGTTGGGAATAAAGAAGTTGATCGTGATCGGCATCCCGCGAGAGTCCGTGGTGGATACACTGGTAGTTCCATACGTTTGAGTGCCGGGAGTCTTGTTTTGCTGGATGGCCGCCGCAATCGCGTTCACGCTTCCGCCCTCAACCACGAATGAAATACTGTGCGGGGGAAGGCCGTTACCATCTGTGATATCCGTGTCATTCTCATAACCGACCGCTTCGCTGACACCCGTGACATTTTGAATGGCACCTAGGGTTGCTTCAAATACCGTCTCAGCCGGAAGTGAAGTCGAGTTGATTTGTCGATCGCGTAAGGCCGCGTCCGTCTCAACGGGAGCGCCCAGAGTTGCCGCTGCCGGGTTGTTCACGGTTTGCCAACCTTGCGTCGGCGTGAAGATGCCCGTGATAGTATTCTCAAGCGCTGCAACCGCGCCCGGCTGTGCCGCCGTTGCCGTGACAGTGATTGTGCCGCTATTTGGGATCGTCGTGGTAGGAATGATCCATTGTTGTTGAAGTGTGTCGATCGCAATCCCGCCCGTGATGAGCGTCCCGGCCGTTCCACCGATCACAACGGGCACCGTGGAGTTTGTCGGGACAAGGCGAGAAATTCCGTTGATCTTCACCACGCGAGAAAGTCCAACTCCCTGAGCCGTGACGGGCGAAAAGGAATTATAGGTGCCGGCACCCAGAGCGGCCGTATCGTAAAGAGCTTGCGCGATGATCGCAAGAAATTGTCCATCTTGAGAGTCGTCGCCTAGATAAACGTCCGCACCATAAATCCCTTTGTATTGTCCCGTCAACCACGAGAGAAACGCCGGATAATCTTCATAGTTGTATCCGGTTGCGTCGATCCAAACTAAGTCTGTGATGTCCATGATTTCCGCTCCTAGAAGTTTGGATAGTTGTTGATCGTGAGCTGAGTCGGCCCATAGATCGTGTTAATGGTGCAAGTCGCCGAGTAAGAACGCTTAACCGGGTCGATCGTGCTCACATAGTTGCTGATGCTATTGACGCCAGGCACGCTTTGGCCTGGCGAGGTCCCGGCCGGTACGTTGGTGCTTGAAATGGTCACGAGCACGCTCAAGATTTGCGTTTGAATCGTGGAATCAGCGGATGCTTGATTGTGATATCCCATCACGCCTTCGGGATAGGGCGTGCCACTATTCGTGTTGATGTACCACTCACCTAACCAGAGCTTAAGACTCGTGAGCACGGCCTGTCCTACGGCGGCCGGCGTGTCGATCAAAAAGTTGCCTTGGCTTGAACCAAAAGTGTAGTCGCCCGTGGGGCTGAGCTGGCGATATCTCATTGTAAGAGTGCTCCAATCTCGGTGAGCACATTCCCAAGCGCGGTGACGGCCGTGGCGGCGGGCACAGATAGTGCGGTGCCCGACACGGGTGACGACGGAAGGGCCGCGAGTGCGCTCATGAATGTGTTCAGAAGAGTTTGCAAATTGGTGAGCGTCGTTTTCAAGCTTGTGGTGGAGTTTTGCATCCCGATCAGGCCGCCCGCCGTGATCGACAAGAACGTGGTGCCGGCGTCGTTTCGGATTTGAAGATCAGTCGAGCTGATGCCAGCGATCACACGCGGGAGCGAGCGCGGGCCGGGGAGTGCGAACCCATCCGAGAGGTCATGCATTCGCATTTCCATCGGGACGCCCACGCCCCCATTCTGCCACCATGCGTCAATACAACGTGACGCCAGTATGATAAGGACCTCATCGCCTTTCTTCATTGGGAAGCTTATGGTGAACCCGCCAGCGCTCGGGAAGCAAATGGGCACGTCTACTAGCAAAGGCAGGTTGATGTAGCTCTCATCCCCCTCAGCGTTCGTATACACCCCTTGTATGGCGGGCTGGACCTGCACCGTCATTTGGGTGTTATTGACTGCCTGCACAATGCCTGGCATGGCCGTCCACATTTTCGCTTGACGCCCGTCGAGCGCGTAGACTTGGGCGGCTTCGGCATCATTGAGTAGTTGGTTTCTATCCATTGCCGTATCCCGCCTGCACTGAGTTGAGTGGGTTAGAAGATACGTCAATCGTGAGCATTTGCAAGTTGGTGTACCACTCCGTGCCGCGCGTGTCGCCCGAGTGCTCGGCTACAAGAACGTAGTACATGCCATCATTCGAAAGAGGCACCGGGGTATTTGCCGGACTCCCAGGCTGAGAAAAATCAATCACGAATTGCTGCACAGCCGCGTTGTCAATCTGCACACGTCCATGGCACTTGATCTTTGGGTTAAGCAGGCACTTCAGCTTAATTCCCTGGATCGTTTGTTGAGGGGCACCAATGAGGCCGCTCTTTGAAGTGAGCACCACGGCTTGATTCGGGAGATACGCCCCCTGCTTTAAGAAAACAATTTTCTCATCCTGAATTGACCACGCAAACCCATTGGTGTCGGCGATCGTCTTGATGTAGTCGCGCGCATTGCCGTACAAGACCTTGCCACGGGGGAGCTTCACTTGTGGAAGTGTCCCGATGTAGCTTGCTCCCACGCCCTGGCCACTCATGGATGCAGCAGCGGCGTTGAACTGATCGGAAGGGGATGAGCCCCCAGCGATTGCAGAGCCTACCGTTTGGGTCACGATTGCAAAATTATAGGCTTGATCCCCGTAGCCCGC